>Ga0209551_1000067_pt1 | contig 31112 bp, 34 predicted proteins | sample LauGreSuBDMM15SD_2_FD_187568 | JGI IMG/M metagenome (GOLD analysis project Ga0209551, IMG submission 187568) | Freshwater lake microbial communities from Lake Michigan, USA - Su13.BD.MM15.SD (SPAdes) (version 3) | ecosystem: Environmental > Aquatic > Freshwater > Lake | place: Lake Michigan, USA... | reverse complement strand
GGTGCTGCAGAAGTTGACACCGTTTATCTCGGTGCATTTAGAAAAGAAGCGTTGCTTGCAGTTGGTGGCTTTGATGAGAGATTTACTCGCGCCCAAGATTGGGAACTCAATTTCAGATTGCGTCAGGTGGGCGGAGTTGTTTATTTCGACCCACGACTAGTTGTCACTTACCGGCCTCGATCAACAGTAAAAGCATTAGCAAAGCAATACTTTGAATATGGACGCTGGCGACGAGTTGTGTCACGTCGTCATCAGGGCACAATTAATTACCGCTATTTAGCACCACCATTTACAGTTGCTGCAACGACGCTTTCATTGCTCTTAGGGTGGCTGGTTTCACCTGTGCTATTAATTCCAGCCCTTATTTATGCTGTGTTTATCCTGATTGCATCTGTAGTAATTGGAAAAAGTATGGGTGAGATTCTGTGTTTGCCCACAATCTTGCTAACAATGCATATTTCATGGGGGCTTGGATTTCTTACTTCGCCTAAGTCTCTTGCACCTGATGTAACCTTGAACCCGTGAGCACACCACTGCAGGTATATGAGCCATTTAAAGCTGGCCTGCCAAAACTAGGTCGTTATTGGAAATCCTTATGGTCCAGGCGCACCTTCATCAAGGAGTACTCCAAATCCGAACTTCGGGAACAACACTTTGACTCAGTATTCGGTCAATTGTGGCTTGTTCTAAACCCGCTGCTACTTTCAGGGGTTTACTTTATTTTGATCATCATTATTGGTGGCGCAACAGATAGTGCGCGTTATGCGCATTTAACTGCAAGCCTGTTTCTATTTTATTTAGTAGCAAACAGTCTAACCGGAGGAGTTAAGTCGGTAACAGCTGGCCAGCGCTTGATTCTTAACACCGCATTTCCTCGAATCATGCTTCCAATTTCTGCAGTGGTTATCGCTATTTTTAAGTTTCTCCCAACACTAATTGTTTTCGTAGTTATTAAAGCAGTCGTTGGCTCACCTTTTACAGTTCAAATGCTGTGGGCTATTCCAGTGCTTTTGATAACTATTTTTCTAGCTCTCGCAGTGGCAATAACGATTTCCTGCATCAATGTCTATTTCAGAGATATTGCAAGCTTCTTGCCATACTTAACTCGAACACTTCTTTACCTGTCACCAATTCTCTACGAAGCATCTGCGCTAAAACCAAGTCTTCGCGCAATCGAGATTGTTAATCCACTTTTCCCAATCTTGGATTCATGGTCACGCGCAGTTGTGCAAGGAAAGGCACCTGAACTTTCAAGCATGCTTCAGGGCTTAGGTTGGGCAACAGGCATTTTCTTTATTGGAACTTATTTTTTCTTATCGAGGGAGCGTGAGTTCGCTGTCCGTCTCTAATTCGCACTTTACAAATGAACTCGCGGTTTCAATCCGTGGAGTTGGTCTCACATACACAACATCTATTGATAAAAAGCCAACCCTAAAGGCACGTGTTAAATCACTAGGTCGTGGAAAAAAACAAACACGAATTGTTCGCGCACTAGATGACATCAATTTAGATGTTCAGTATGGACAAGTACTTGGTGTGATCGGAACAAATGGTGCTGGAAAGTCTTCCTTAATGCGCTGTGTTGCTGGCATCTTGCCGCCATCACAGGGCCGCATTGAGGTATATGGATCTGTAAGCACGCTGTTAGCTCTAGGTGTTGGGTTTAATCCTTCGATGTCGGGCCGGGACAATGTACTTCTGGGCGGATTAGCTGCTGGCATGTCTCGCGAAGAGATAGATGGCAACTTTGATGAGATTGCTGAATTTTCTGAGTTGGGCGATGCGATCGATGCTCCAATGCGTACTTACTCCTCAGGAATGTATGCACGCTTGGCTTTCTCGGTGGCGGCTGTTGTTCGGCCAGATATTTTGATTATTGATGAAGCACTTAGTACCGGAGATGCCAAGTTTAAGGAAAAGAGCCTTAATCGCGTTAAGGAGCTTCGTAGCGATGATCGTGCTCTTATTTTGGTGAGCCATGCAATGCAAACCCTGCGCGATACATGTAACGATGTTGCTTGGCTACACAAGGGAAAACTTGTGCAACGTGGCGAACCCAACACAGTAATTGATGCATATCAAGAGTTCTTACACCTTGGGAAGAGCGCAGTAATTGATGAGGATTTTTAAGCCACTCGTTCTGGCTATTTCAGTTGCGCTGATATTGCCTTCGCAATCTTCTGCGATAGATATTCCTGTTTCTTTTCAAGTGCAAGGCGCTGGCTATGGTCATGGTGTTGGAATGAGCCAGATCGGTGCAAGAGCAAAGGCAATAGCAGGTGAAACAGCCACTGCCATTATCTCGTATTACTACAAAGATGTAGCGATTGAAACTCTGGATGACTCAAAGATATTGCGTGTAAATATTGGTCACTTATTAACTTCTGCGAAAATGGCTACTGCAACACAAGATGCAACGCTACAAATATTTAGTGGTGATATTGGTGACGCACAAGATGTTGTTCCGCTTGCAGTTGTGCCCGTTAAGAGTTCCTTGAATTTTTCTATTCTCGGCTCAACTGTATTACCTAGTGTTGTTACGGGAAAGAAAACCGTAAGTATCCCTCGCAATCGAATATTCACAGTTCGCTGGAGCGGTACCCGTTACTTACCTGGTGTTGATGGAGTTATTTCCTTATCCCACACAACTACGACAAAGAAGTATCGCTATGGACAGATGCAATTTAGAGCCGTTAAGGCAGCAACACTTGGATATCGCATTGAGGTTACAAACTCAGTGCGTTTGTCCGATGAATACTTATGGGGTGTAAGTGAAGTTCCATCATCGTGGCCAGAAGCGGCGCTGCAAGCACAGGCAATTGCCTCTAGAACATATGCGATGAGTAAAGCTGGAATCTATCGAACTGCATGTGATTGCGATCTTTATGGTGAAATTTCTGATCAATCCTTTGTGGGATATGCAAAGGAAATAGAAAAAGGGTGGGGACAGTTCTGGAAAGCAGCAGTTACTAATACTGCAGGCTTAACGATTACTCAAGCAGGCAAACCAATAACCGCCTATTTCGGTAGCTCAACAGGTGGGTTAACAGAGACCGCCGTGAATGCCTGGGGAACTAAAAAAGTTTTCACGCAAAGCGTTGCAGATGTTTCCAGCCTGGATCCAGTGCTTAATCCCCGTTTTTATCGATGGGATCGCACAATCACGCAAAGCGCTGTAGCGGCAGCCTTTTTGCTCCCTGATGTTGTCACTCTAGAAATCGTTATGAAGAATGCAACGGGAACGGTTGGAACAATAAAGGCAACATCTAGTGCTGGGATTCAAAAGAGTTTACGTGGTGAAACATTTAGAAGCCGAACTAAAATTCCATCTGCCTACTTTGATTTAATTGGCATGCAGGATGCTGTTGAGCCCACCCCAAGTCCCAGTCCGTAATACAACCTCTAAGCAACCATCTAGAGAATTACGTCGGAACAAAAGATTACTTGCACCTGAAAGTGTGCCTGCTTTAACTATTTCGCCATCAGGAAGTCGAACCTTTGCCGCTGACGTTATATAAGTACCAGCTTCAATTACACAGTTATCACCAAGAGAGATACCAAGACCTGAGTTCGCGCCCAATAAACACTTTTCACCGATAGCAATAACTTCTTTTCCACCACCGCTAAGTGTTCCCATGATTGATGCACCACCACCGACATCAGTACCATCACCAACTACTACTCCAGCAGAGATGCGTCCTTCAACCATAGAAGTTCCTAAAGTTCCTGCATTGAAGTTTACAAAACCTTCGTGCATGACAGTTGTTCCAGAGGCAAGGTGGGCACCTAAGCGAACACGATCTGCATCTGCAATTCGAACTCCGCTAGGGACTACGTAATCAACCATTCGTGGGAACTTATCAACGCCATAAACGCTGACATGACCATGAGTTGCCTTTAGTCGGGCGCGAGTGATTTCAAAACCATCTACTGCGCATGGGCCAACTGATGTCCACACAACATTGCTCAGTAATCCAAAGATTCCATCGAGTGCAACTCCATGTGGCTTTACAAGACGGTGTGAGAGCAAATGTAAACGAAGGTAAGCATCTGCCACATTTTCAGGTGCTTTTGTAATATCAATCTCAACACTAATCACTTCGCGAGTAACTGCGCGCGCTGCATCAGTGCCGGCTAGTGCAGTTAGATCTGCAGGTGCGGCGCCAGATAGCGCGGACAGAGATGGAGATGGGAACCAAACATCCAGAGTCGTTCCATTGGAAATTGTTGCGATTCCGTGGCCAGATGCAATGGTCGTCATGTCCTAAGCCTAGCCTCTATTGTTAGCAGCATGCGTATTGCCGTCTTCTGCTCATCATCCCCAACGATTGATAATAAGTATGTAGAGCTTGCCTATGAACTAGGCCAAGGGATCGCTGCAACATCCAACGAGTTAGTTACAGGCGGCGGCCATATTTCCATGATGGGCGCTGTTTCACGTGGTGCTCGTGACAAGGGCGGCAAGACTGTTGGAGTAATCCCGCAGGCGCTAGTCGATATTGAATTTGCAGATCATGACAACGATGAACTCCATGTTGTGGAAACAATGGGTCAGCGCAAACATATGATTACAGATATTTCAGATGCATTTATTACTTTGCCAGGTGGAGCTGGAACTCTAGAAGAGTTCTTTGAAATTTGGGTAGGCCACTATTTGAAGTTTCACACTAAGCCAGTTGTTATCTTGGATCCATTTGAAGTGTATGCACCATTGCACCAATTGATTGTTCACCTTGAAGAAGAAAAATTTATCAAGCCTGGAATGCGCGAGATTGTCCAGTGGACGACAAATGTTGAAGATGCGTTAAAAGCATGTGGCGCATGAGAAGTAATCACATTGCAATGAGCCTTGTGATTAAGGCACCAATTGAAAGAGTCTGGGCAGCACTTGCCGATTGGGAATCCCAGGGCGATTGGATGTTGCAAACAAGAGTTGATGTGACATCAGAGATTCGTGAAGGTGTTGGAACAACAATCGCTGCATTTACAGGGATTGGTAAATTGGGAGTAATGGACCATATGGTTGTTACTTCGTGGCAACCCCCACACCTTTGCGATGTTTTACATACTGGAAAGATCATCAAGGGGACTGGTCGGTTTGAATTAGTAGCAATCGATGCGGATACAACTCGATTTAATTGGTCGGAAGAGATTTTGGCTCCACGAGTGCTATTTCTTCTAATGGCACCTGGTTTATACGCTGGGGTGCGCATCTCACTGGCCAAGCTTGGCCGCCATTTGCGACATTGAAAGCAATCTAAACGAAGTAAACTAAGCCAATGAGCAAGCAATCGCAGACTCTCGCAGATGCGCTTGCCTCCCTCCCTGATGAAGAACGCATCATCTTGACGATGCACTATCTCAAATCAATGTCAGCGGCCGATATAGCGGCGATGTTAGGGGTTCCAGAGCGCTCTGCAGATGCGATCATCAAGCAAGGCAAGGCCAGATTGAGCGCGATTCTGGGCATTTAAAGGCATATCTTCGATTTCGCACAACCGAGCATTGTGCGAGATACTTACTCCCTTGCTTTAAAAGAGTAATTCAACCGATTAGAGGAGTCCCCACATGGCAGCCATGAAACCCCGTACTGGTGATGGTCCAATGGAGGTTACAAAGGAAGCTCGCTCATTGGTTATGCGAATCCCGCTAGAAGGTGGCGGCCGATTGGTCGTTGAAATGAACGCCGAAGAAGCTAACAACCTCAGTGCCGCGTTACACGCCGCAGTCGCACTAGTTAAGAAGTAATTCCTTTTCCAAGGCACTAGCCTTACTAATCATGTCAGCACTACCAATCGCCGCCTCGCTAGATATTAAAGCGGCATCATCTGCTAACGCAATTGCAATTGGATATGTAAAAAACCCAGATGATTCATTTGAATTTGTTGGGCCGCTAGTAGCAGATATTGAAAAATTCTTCGGTCTAAATCTTGTTGACGAGCTAACTTTCTTTGGACCAACAGCAAAAGCTGGCGAAATATTTGAGATTCCCGTCAGTGCGACAGATTCCCCAACCGATCGAATCTTTTTGGTTGCAATCGGAGATCAAAGCGGTTCTGCCCTTCGAGCTGCTGGCGCATCTGTTGGACGCAAAGTGCGTGATAAGAATCTGAGTGTTTATTCTGCATGCGCAGTTAAAGAAGTTAAAGCACATGCGATCTCAATGGCACTTGGTGCGTGGGTGTGGAATTTAAAGACTGATAAGAAAAAAGAAGAGCCAAAGTTATTGGTTGGAAGCAAAGACAAAAGAGTTGTAGAAGATGCTGCTGCCATTGCGCAAGCAATGTGCCGCGCTCGCGATTTGATTCATACTCCTGCAAATATTAAGACACCAGCATGGATGGGTAAGCAAGCCGAGCTCTTTGCAAAAGGAACAGGTTTAAAGGTAAAGGTTTTTGCTGGAACTGAACTCAAAGAGTTTGGTGGACTACGAGCAGTAGGCGGATCATCACCCAAGCCTGGTCCACGCATGATTGAAGTCTCATATCAACCAAAATCCAAGAAGAAATCAGTTGATGCATTGCCCCACGTTGTTTTAGTTGGCAAAGGCATCACCTTTGATACCGGAGGAATTTCATTAAAACGTCCATATGACACCATGATTGCAATGAAGAGTGACATGGCAGGATCTGCTGCAATTCTTGCAACACTTACAGCTCTAGAAGAGTTACAACCCAATGTTCGAGTCACAGCATTAATGATGATGGCTGAAAACGCTATTTCTGGCACAGCACAGCGCCCCAGTGATGTCATTAAACATTACGGTGGCACAACGGTAGAAGTAATTAATACAGATGCTGAAGGTCGCTTGGTTTTGGCAGATGGACTTGCCTATGCAGATTTAAATCTTGATCCTGATTACTTAGTAGATATTGCAACTTTGACAGGTGCTATTTCATTGGGATTAGGGCGCCAATATGCGGCGATGTATACGCGCGATAACGCACTTGCTGCTCAGCTATCTAAGGCTGGCGAAGCATCAGGTGATCGTGTTTGGCATATGCCACTTGTAGATGATTACAAAGATTCACTCGGTAGCGATATTGCAGATTTCAACCACAACGCTAGTAAAGGAAAGTACTCTGCAGGCTCTGTCACGGCAGCGTTATTCCTTGAAAACTTTGTTGGCTCACGTCGCTGGGTTCATTTAGATATAGCTGGTACGGGACGTAGTGAGGTTGATGCGGGAGAGAATTCAAAGGGTGGCACAGGTTTTGGCGTGCGCTTATTAACAGAGTGGATAACCTCGCTGTGATGAAAATAGATCCACATGAATTTGCTGAAGGATTTATTACGGAGGATTTCTTCAAGTCCCAGGCACGTGCTCGAGGCGTAGAACTTGGAACAGTTGATACAACTCCTGGCTCTGGAGCTTTTTTGCGTTATCTGGCATTTACATTAAAAGCACAATCTGTTGTTGAAGTTGGAACAGGTTCAGGCGTTGGTGCATTGTGGTTATTTGATGGAATGTTAGAAAGTGGAACCCTTACATCGATAGATGACGAGATGGAACATACCCACATTGCTAAATTAGCATTTGCTGACGCTGACATCGCACAAGGGCGTTATCGCTTAATAACCAACACAGTTGTCGATGTTATTTCTAAGCTAACTGATCGTGCATATGACTTAGTTGTATTGCGTCATAACCCTGAAGATCTCAGTTTTGTCATTAGCGAGGCTCATCGCATTTTGCGTAGTGGCGGGGCGCTTGTTATAGACAATTACTATGGCGGAGGAAAAGTCAGCGATGCTACGCAGCGAGATCCAAAGACTGTGGCCCTGCGAGATGCTGGGAAGATTATCAAGAACGACTCAGAGCATTGGGTGAGTTCCTTGATTCCAATCGGAGATGGCTTACTCATAGCCACCAAGGCGTAAAGGTACAGACATGATTTTTCCTAGAAACAAAAAGAGTCAAGCCGCACCTGCTGCATGGTGGCAGTCGCCAAAACCAGCAAAGAGTGGAAAAGGCACTGTTGCTTTAATTGCAGTTCTTGCGGGATCTGTCGGTGGATTTCTAGGAGTTAATGCTGCTGGTGGAGATTTCTTTAATCGAGTTCAACTCGTTTCATCGACGAGCACAATTCAACGAGCACCAGATTCAGTTGCAGGAATTGCACAAAGAGTTTTGCCATCAGTTGTTTCAATTAGCACCCGATCAATTAGTGGCGGAGGCACTGGTTCAGGATTTATTATTGATAGCAACGGTTACATTTTGACTAATAATCACGTAATCAGCAAAGCTGCACAAACTGGTGGAAGTATTCAAGTTTCCTTAAGTGATGGAAGTTTTTACTCAGCCAAGGTAGTTGGCCGTGATGCATCATATGATTTAGCGGTTTTGAAAATCACCGCCTCTGGACTCAAGGCTTTGCAATTTGGAGATAGTGATGCAATTGCTGTTGGGGATTTAGTAATCGCAATTGGTTCACCGCTTGGCTTAACCGGAACGGTAACAACCGGAATCATTAGTGCAAAGAACCGTGCGGTCACAGCTGGTGAATCAAATAGTGAGAGCTCATTTATCAATGCACTTCAAACAGATGCGGCAATTAATCCAGGAAACTCTGGAGGACCTCTTGTTGATGCAACTGGTGCGGTTATTGGAGTTAATTCTGCAATTGCATCCCTTGGCACAACCTCGCAACTTGGTTCAATTGGATTAGGTTTTGCTATCCCGATTAATCAGGCACGTAAGACCGCTGATCAATTGATAAAAAATGGTGTTGCAACCTATCCAGTAATTGGTGTCTCACTAAATATGAATTACACAGAAAATGGCGCACAGGTCTCGACATCTGGGCGCGGAATCTTGCCCGGAAGCCCAGCTGAAAAGGCGGGCTTGCGAGGTGGAGATGTGATCATTGAGATCGATGGAAAAGAGATCTACTCACCTGAAGAGCTCATCGTTTCTGTGCGAGCAAAAAATGTGGGGGATCGAGTGATCCTTGGATTCCTGCGAGATGGCGTGAAGAAAACGGTCACACTTACTCTGATCGCCGCAAAGAAATAATTACCGTAGGCTAACGTCATGTTCTTTGACATCGGTGCGGGTGAAGTATTAGGCCTTGCAATTTTGGGCATAATCTTGGTTGGCCCTGAACGGTTGCCGAAATTAGCTGTTGAAGCTGCGCAATGGGTAAAAAAACTTCGTGGCTTAGCCTCAACTGCTACCGCCGAGCTTCGTGAAAACCTAGGACCCGGCTTTGAAGATTTACAGCCTAAAGATTTAAACCCAAAAACATTTATGAAAAAGCAGGTTGCTGATTTGTTAGACGAAGGATCACCTAAGCCAAAGGTAAATCGTCCAAAGGCAATGATTGATCCAGATTTGTTATGACATTAGTCGAGCAGATTTTTGATGCACTAGCAAAGGTTCAAGATCCCGAACTTCGCAAGCCAATTACCGATTTAGGAATGGTTGAAGATTTACAGGAAAAAAATGGTGCCGTATCACTCACAATTTTACTTACGATTTCTGCCTGCCCGATGCAAGATCGATTGCGCAATGATGTTACAACTGCGGTTACTAACGTAGAAGGTGTTGCATCTGTTGATTTAACATTTGGAGTAATGACCGAAGAACAAAGAAATAATGTTAAAAAGATTGTTCGTGGAGGCCGTGAAAAGTTTATTCCTTTTGCCCAACCCGATTCACTTACTCGTGTTATCGGAATTGCATCTGGAAAAGGCGGAGTCGGAAAATCTTCTGTTACCGCCAACCTGGCAGTTGCAGCGGCTAAAAAGGGTTTGAATGTTGGAATTTTAGATGCCGATGTTTATGGCCACTCAATTCCTCGCTTAATGGGATTGATGGGGCAACGACCAACTGCAATTGATCAAATGTTTATCCCGCTGGAGTCCTACGGTGTTAAGACCGTTTCCATGGAAATGTTTAAGCCTGAGCGTTCAGATCCTGTTGCCTATCGTGGGCCCCTGCTGCACCGTGTTCTTGAGCAGCTACTTTCCGATGCCTACTGGGGCGATCTTGATCTTTTGTTAATCGATCTTCCGCCCGGCACCGGTGATTTAGCTATTTCACTGGGGCAGTTGATTCCAAACTCTGAAATTGTTGTCGTTACAACCCCACAAATAGCAGCAGCTGAAGTTGCAGAGCGTGCAGGGCGCATTGCCCACCAAATTCATCAGCATGTAATAGGCGTTATTGAAAATATGTCGCAGTTTCCTTGCCCAGCATGCGGTGAACCGATGTCATTGTTTGGAGAAGGTGGAGGAGAGGAAACCTCTCGTCGCCTATCTCAATTAGTGGGTAGCGATGTGCCACTACTTGGAAAGATTCCTTTTAGCCCAGCATTGCGAACTGGTGGAGATGAAGGCGCACCAATTGTTGAAGCAGACCCAACTTCGGTGGCAGCTATCGCAATATTAGAGATCGCAGAAAAAATTGTGAAACGAAATAAATCCCTAGTTGGAGTCAGATTGGGTATCTCGACGTAACTCTTTAGCAAGTTCATCTACTAAGTCAGCTAATTCACTTCGCACAAAGTCACGAGTTGCAACCTCGCCCAAAGAGTTACGCAACGCTGCAAGTTCGCGTGTTAGGTATTCGGTATCTGCAATTGAACGCTCGTTTTGGCCACGATCCTCATTGAGCTGAATGCGATCGCGGTCTGCTTGGCGGTTTTGTGCAAGCAGAATGAGTGGGGCGGCATATGAAGCTTGCATCGAGAGAATCAACGTCAGAAAAATAAATGGATAATCATCAAAACGAAGATCAACTGGTGCTACAAAGTTCCAGATAATCCAAAATAGAATAAAGAAAGTCATGTATACGAGGAAGCGCGCTGTACCTAGGAAGCGCGCGAATTGCTCTGATAAACGACCAAAAGTTTCTGGATCAAAGTTAGGACGTAGCGAACGACGGGTCTCGCGTGGGGTATCTAATCCGTTATTGCGTGCCATGTTTTGACCTCCCTACAATGTTTCTGTCTTGAAAGTTACTGGTGATTTTTCTCGGTGATCATGTCGCCAAGTCTCTGGCAACAAGTGATCGAGCACGTCATCAACTGTTACCGCTCCTAGTAAACGCTCATTAGCATCAACTACAGGCAGTGAAAGCATGTTGTAACTAGCTAAATACGAGGAAACCTCGTGCAAAGAAGCATCAGGATTAACACCCTTTGAGTCATTATCAACAATTGAGCCCAATAATGTTGCAGGTGGTTCGCGCAGTAAACGCTGATAGTGAACAACTCCAATGAAGCGGCCGGTAGGCGTTTCAACTGGCTGACGACAGATATAAATCTGTGAAGCAAGTGCAGGTGAAATTTCTTTTTGACGAACTGCTGCTAGCGCATCTGCAACTGTTGAATCTGCGGTGAGCACAATTGGCTCTGTCGTCATCATTCCGCCTGCTGAATAATCTTCGTAGTTCATCAGACGCAAAACATCCTCTGCATCTTCTGGCTCCATTAATTCAATAAGTGCATTAGCGCGCTCTTCACCAATTTCTCGAAGCAAGTCGGCAGCATCATCTGGATCCATTTCGCCCAATACATCTGCAGCGCGTTCGCCTTCGAGTTCGGCTAGCAGTGCAACGCGATCTGTCTCATCCATCTCTTCAAGAACATCCGCAAGACGTTCATCATCAAGTGCGATCGCAACTTCAATACGACGCTTAGGTGCTAGATCTTGTAAAACGGCTGCAAGGTCGGCGGCGCGTAGGTTGGCAAGTGTTGACATTAAATTTGCCACACCTTGGTTTTGTTCGGTGCTCGCAAAACCTGTTACCTCTTCCCACGCAACAGTTGAAGTCGCGCCTTTACGACGTAAGCCTCGACCTCGACGCATAATGTGGACGCGATTGATAAACCAATCACCGGTTCGTGTTTCTTCCATTCCCATATCCTCGACAACAACAGCCTCACCAGATTCAACTAATGTAATTGAACGATCTAGCATTTCGCCGAGAACTAGAACTTCACCGGGGCGAGTGTCGAATCGGCGCATATTTAGTAAGCCAGTAATTACTACAGCTCCACTTTCAATAGAAGTCACACGAGTGATCGGAACAAAAACACGACGGCGCAATGGAACTTCAACAACTAATCCAAGAATTCTTGGGGGTTGATTTGTAGAACGAAGGGTCGCGACAGCATCACGCACCTTTCCTACTGGATCACCATTTGGGTCAAAGACCGCAGTACCTGCAAGACGGGCGAGAAATACTCGGTTTAGGAGATTGCTGCTCATGGGATAAGGGTACCTTTCTCTTATGAACGCAGGCGAACGCATTAACCAACATACGGCGATGCCCGCACGTCCAGATCTGATTCGTTTAGGTCTAGGAATTATTGGAATAGGAACTTCTGGGCCATTAATCGCGATGAGCACAATGCCTGTCCTGACATTGATCTTCTGGAGAAATCTTGGCGGATCACTCGTGACCTTGCCATTTGCACTTCGTCACCAGCGCGACAGGGCTGGCGTGAAGTGGGCGGTAGCTGCTGGAGTTGTATTAGCACTTCACTTTGTCGGATTCTTCTTAGCAATGAGAATGACAACGGTTGCAGCCGGAACCGCCTTAGTTGCTTTGCAACCAATATTTGCTGCCATGTTTGTGAAGTTTTCAGGCGGTCATATCCCATCTAAAGCGTGGCTCGGAATGATTGTGAGTTTTGCTGGCGTATTACTTGTTGTGGGCGTAGATCTCCAAATTTCGTTCAAGTCATTTTTAGGAGATCTAGCTGCTCTTATTTCCGCAGCACTTGCAGCTGCCTACATGATTGCTGGCTCTAAAGCACAAAGAACTCTAGAAACGACTACCTACACAACCATTTGTTATTTCATATGTTCGATGACAGCGCTGCCCATGGCATTAATTGCTGGCAATGAAATATTTTCTTTTAGCGCAAAAGAGTGGTGGATTCTCTTAGGATTAATTCTCGGAGCACAGCTACTAGGGCACTCAATGTTTAACTCTGCATTAAAGAGAGTTTCTCCTGCAGTAGTTTCTCTAATTGTGTTTTTTGAAGTTCCAGTAAGTGCGATTCTGGCATTCTGGTGGTTGGATCAAAGACCTCCGGTTGGAATTATTCCAGGCATTGCATTGATTTTGCTGGGTTGTGTCTTAGTTGTCACCAGAACACGAGGCGCGAGCAATGATTGATTTACACACACATACAACCTGTAGTGACGGTACCGATCGGCCAAGAGAGTTAGTTAACAAAGCAATTGTTCAGGGCTTAGAGGTATTAGGAATCTCAGATCACGACACAACATCAGGGTGGGAAGAAGCAACGCAAGCATTGCGGGGAAGCCTCAAGTTAGTGTTAGGTGCTGAAATTTCATGTCTGACAACTGATGGCGTGAGTGTTCATATGTTGGGGATGCTTTTTGATCCAAACCATAAAGAGATGCAAACAGTCTTAGAAGAAACTCGCGATGGGCGTTTACCGCGAATGCGCACAATGATTGAAAAAATGCGAGCCGAAGGTATGGATATTTCAATAGAAGATGTTGAAAAAGCCATGCCGGCAGGAGCCACAATGGGGCGTCCGCACTTGGCTGATGCATTAGTTGCTAAGAAAATTGTTAAATCTCGAGATGAAGCTTTTATTGAGTTATTACACAATGATTCACGCTTTTATGTTTCACATGCCGCCCCAACGCCAGTTGAGGCAATTGCATTGATTCGCAGAGCAGGTGGAGTTGCTGTAATTGCCCATCCCTTTGCATCACACCGAGGGCAGATCTTAAAACCCGACGACTTTGCAGACTTAGTGGTAGCAGGTCTTAACGGAATAGAAGTCGACCATAGGGACCAAAACCCTGATGAGCGTGCAATGTTGCGCGTGATTGCTCAAGAACTAGATCTTGTTGTCACCGGAAGTAGTGATTATCACGGCACTGGAAAAATGAATTTATTAGCAGAAAACCACACAAGTAGGGAACAATGGCAGAAGCTAGAGTCACAAGCAGATGCACGAAGGGTGGTTAACGCATGAAAGACATAAGCGCAGTAACTTTTGCGGTCCAATCTTTTGTAACGCTATTTGTGATCATGGATCCTCCTGGCGCAACACCTATTTTCTTAGGTTTGGTTGCAGATAAATCACCTCGAGTTCGACGCATCCTGGCTATTCAGGCAGCAGCTGTTTCACTCCTTGTGATCTCAATTTTTGCTCTCTTTGGCCGGGCAATTTTAAATTATCTAAATATCTCTATGGAAGCGCTGCAGGCTGCAGGTGCACTTTTGCTTTTGCTAGTTGCGCTAGAGCTTTTGACCGGAAATTCTAAAAAGCATGGTGATGATGGAGATTCCAATATTGCATTGGTTCCGCTAGGCACGCCTATCCTGGCCGGCCCTGGAGCAATCGTTGCAACAATGATCTTCGTTCAGCAAGTAGACACAACCAGCATGGCACTTGGCTTAGTAGCAGCAGTCATCGCAGTCCACGTTGCAATTGCGGCAGCCTTAATGGCGTCAACAACAATTTTAAATGTCATCAAGGAATCAGGTGTCACTCTGGTTGCTCGTATTGCAGGTTTATTGCTCGCAGCTATTGCGGTGCAGATGCTTGTTGATGCAATTCGCGTGTTTGTTGCGGCTTAACTCTCTTTAAACTTCTTAGTACGGGTGCGTGCGCGTTCGGTGCGCTCGGTGCGAACTGGAGCAGCCACTTGCTTGGCACGAGGTGCTCGAGATTCCTTAGATTCAACTTTTGCTACAGGCTTTGCCTTAACAAGTCGGCCTGTTGAACCAGCTGGAATATTTAGCGTTTCATACAAATGCTCTGAGGATGAGTAGGTCTCTTCAGGTTCTGCAAGACCAAGTTCAAGAGTTTGATTAATCATCTTCCAGCGCGCAAGTTCATCCCAATCAACAAATGTTACGGCGATACCGTGAGCACCTGCGCGAGCAGTACGGCCAATACGGTGCACATATGTTTTTTCATCTTCAGGACATTGATAGTTGATTACGTGTGTGATGCCATCAATATCAATACCGCGGGCTGCAACATCTGTTGCAACAAGAACATCTGATTTTCCTGCCTTGAAGTCACCTAGCGCTTTTTCACGTGCACTTTGTCCTAGATCACCGTGGATTGGAGCGGCTCTAAAGCCACGCTCCATCAAATCTTCAGCGGTCTTTTGTGCCGTGCGCTTAGTGCGACAGAAAACCATTGTTGGTCCTCGACCATCGGCTTGCAAGATTCGTGCCAGCATCTCAATTTTGTCCATTGCATGAGCTCGCAAAACATGTTGCTTGATACGGGTAACAACGGCGCCCTCATCTTCGCTGTCCTGTGTGCGGATATGAATTGGTTGATTCATGAAGCGTCGAGCAAGAGCGATGATGTCTCCAGGCATAGTTGCCGAGAACAACATAGTTTGCGTGCGATTAGGTGTGCTTGAAAGAATCTTTTCAACATCAGGCAAGAAACCAAGATCTAACATTTCATCTGCTTCATCAAGAACTAAGCGAGAAACCTCTTTGAGTTTTAACTGTCCTTGGCGAGATAAATCAAGAAGTCGCCCTGGTGTACCCACAACAATTTCAACTCCAGCGTGCAGTGCTTCAATTTGTGGTTCAAATGCCCGTCCACCATAAACGGCAAGTGTGCGGATTCCGCGGTTGGATGCAAGCTCTTCAATATCGCGTGTTACCTGAGTACATAGCTCGCGGGTAGGAACAACAATTAAAACCTGTGGCATTCCTTTGTTTGCAAAGTCAGCCCACTCAGGATCGTGAGGAGCAATCACTCGTTCGATGACAGGAATACCAAATGCAAGGGTCTTACCTGTTCCAGTCTTTGCTTGTCCGATCACATCGCCATCAGCAAGTGCGATTGGCAAGACCATTTCTTGAATGGCGAAGGGAGCTAAGAAGCCATGGGCGTGAAGAGCTTCAATTGTTTGGCTGCGCAGGGGCAGTTCGGCAAATGTTGGTGACATATAAATTTGTTCCTATCGGGATTAATTGCGCGGGAAACCTGAAATGCCTCGCCACATTAGGTTGTGAACTAGTTCCACAGCCTCTTGTCGACTCAACTTGCTATCTCGTTCGAGCCAGTGACGAGCAGTTACTTGCGCATAACCAATCATTCCAACACCCAAAAGCATTGATGCCTCTTTTGGTAGGCCAGTATCAATTGCAATTACAGCACTAGCTGCAGCTGCACAGTCGTACGTCATACGGTTAAGTCGTTGTCGAACCTGTGGTTCAACACTCATATCACTTTCAAACAGGAGGCGAAATGCTTCACCTTCTTTTTCAATGAATGCAAAGTAAGCATCAACAGTTGCATGCACTCGATCCTTGTTATCTGGAGTCGAAGCAATTGCCTTTTGAATTTCAAATACCAAAGAATCGATGTGCAAATCAAGAACCGCTAGGTATAAATCGAGTTTTGATGGGAAGTGCTGGTACAAAACTGGCTTTGAAACATTTGCACGATCTGCAATCTCATCCATTGCAGCAGAGTGGTAGCCAGCAGCGGTGAAAACTTCAAGGGCTGCTGAAAGCAACAATGCTCGGCGCTCATCGCGAGGCAAACGCGCCTTGTTGGTTGTGTCTAGGTTACTCATTGGAGTAATCGTACGGCAGAATTACCAATCATGAACCGCCCATATGAAGGTATTCGAATCCTGCTCGTGCATGCACATCCTGATGATGAAACCATCAACAATGGAGCAACAATGGCACTTTATGCCGATCGTGGGGCTCAAGTGACCCTTGTGACCTGCACACGTGGTGAAGAGGGCGAAGTATTAGTTCCTGGACTCTCGCATCTAGCTAGTACCGAACAAGATTTGCTGGGATCTCATCGCGAAACAGAACTTGCACTTGCCATGAAAGCTCTTGGAATTTCTGATTATCGATTCCTTGGAGCACCGTCTACAAAATTTAGAGATAGCGGCATGATGGGTACAGAACCAAATAATCGCCCCGATGTTTTTTGGCAGGCAGATTTAGACACTGCTGCAAAAATTCTTGTGGATGTAATTGAAGAACTTAAACCACACATCTTGATTACTTATGATGAAATTGGCGGATACGGTCACCCAGATCACATTCAGGCACACAGAGTTGCAATGCGCGCATCCGAATTATCATCATGGCAGATTCAAAAGATTTATTGGAACACAATCCCCAAATCTGTGATCGCGCAAAGCATGGAAAAAATGAAGGAAATTGGTTCAGATTTCTTCGGTGCTGAAAGTATCGATGATGTTCCATTTGCAAAAGATGATGAGTTTGTTACAACTTTAATTAATGGCGCAGAATACGTAGATTCAAAGATGGCAGCCATGAAAGCCCATGAAACTCAAATTGCATTAGATGGGCCATTCTTTGCACTGTCCGATAATCTTGGAATGCAGATTTGGGGCGATGAGTACTACACCCTTGTAAAAGGCGTAAAGAGTGCACCATTTGATTCCAAGGGTCGCGAAATAGATTTAACATCAGGTGTAGTTCTCTAATGCGTTATTTATATTCACTTCTTTTGGGTTTGGCACTAGGCGCTAGCTCTGTCTTTATTTACAGCTTCCTTCCACCAGTTGGGTTAATACTCTCAATTGCAGCCACCTGCATTGGTATTTGGGCAGCAGGACGTTTGTGGGGAAAACGAATCTATAGATTTATCGCTGCTGCTGCGTGGGGCTTTGTAATCTTACGTGCAGGGTTTCCTGGAGTTAATGAAGAGTATTTGATTCAAGGCAGTGCAATCGGGGTTTCCCTGATTAACTTTGGATTCATCGCAGTTGTAATTGCGATTTTGACCCCACTTTAAGACCAGTTCTGCCCATCGGCAGTGTCTTGAATTTGTAACCCAAGATTTTCTAATTGAATCCGCAAAGCATCACTATCTGCCCAACGACTCTCACTTCGGGCTTTTGTGCGCTCATCAAGAAGTGTTTGCATCTGAGCAGTTAATTCGCGAGCGAGAATAGGGCGGTCAAGATCTAATCCAAGTACCTGATCGGCATACATAAATAGCTCACGCTTATTTTCCAGATTACTCTTCTCGATTTCTCGCAAACGAAGAATGACCTTTGGTGTGTCTAAGTCATTATTAAATGCTGATTCCATTTCAGGATCAATGGAAGTTGTTGGGGAGTGGCTCCAGGTAGACATTTTATTACGCCATCGCTTTAGTGTTTCATTGGCAGCAGTTATCGAATTCCATGTCAGATCCATTTGAGACCTATAGCGATTTTCTAGGAAACACAGACGCAACGCCAATGGATCAATCCCGCGCGCGATGATGTCGCTCACTAAGACGACATTCTCGCTACTTTTCGACATCTTTTTACCCTCAAACAGCAGGTGCTCGCCATGTACCCACACATCAACTGCTTCTTGGCCGATAACCGCATTTGATTGCGCACGTTCATTTTCATGATGTGGGAACCGCAGATCAATTCCACCAATATGCACATCAACGTGTTTATCAAGCATGTCCATGGACATTGCAGAACATTCAATGTGCCAGCCAGGAAAGCCTGGGCCCCATGGTGAATCCCAAATCATTTCACTGCGATCACCGGCTGTTTTCCATAATGCCCAGTCCGCATGGAATCTTTTCGCTCCATCATTATGATTTTCGAATTTATGACCAGGTAAGAGTGAATCTAATTTATTTCCGCTGATTGAACCGTAACTGTCGAATTTTTGAGCATCAAAGTAAACTGTTTTATCACCGCCAATGTAGGCAAATTCTCTTTCGATTAGTTCACCAATCATCGATTGCATTAATTCGATACTCTCACTGGCTCTTGGATAGGCATGTGCCTTGCCAATGTTTAACTGAGTTAAATCATCATGAAACTTTTCTTCATACTTTCGCGCAATTTCAAGAGGGCTTTTTCTCTCAATTGTGGCTTGAGTCAAAATCTTGTCATCTCCCGTGAAATCTTCAGACATGTGTCCAACATCAGTAATATTTTGAATTAGTTTTGGCTTAACTCCACCTAATACCGCCACACGTGAAATTAAGTCCGCCAACATAAATGTTCGCAGATTGCCAACATGTGCATCTCGATAAACGGTAGGCCCACAGCAATACATTGTTAGCAATCCATCAGTTGCCGTCACCTCTTTTAGTTGACGTGATTTAGTGTCATATAACTTCATGTGCGCTCTATTACTTCGCGCCAGACAAATATCTGGTCATGAGCAAATTCGATCAGATCGTCATGTCGATTTCTTAGGGTGAAGGGCGTCTCGAGATGGCCAAGAATGTCTCGATACCCACCTTCTGGATCGTGCAGCCGAATACTGACCCTTTTGCCTATAAGTGAGGCAAAGGTGGCTTCTAGCTCGGTTGGCATAACAGAACGATAAACCGAGTCGGCAAATATCGCGCATCAGCCACTGTAGGAGTTAGAATTCGCCGGTAACCAATTCGCTAGATTTTTTGGAGGCTGCTCGTGACATATGTGATCGCTGAACCGTGCATCGATGTAAAAGATAAATCCTGCATCGAAGAATGCCCCGTGGATTGCATCTATGAAGGCGGACGCATGCTGTATATCCAGCCTGATGAGTGCGTTGACTGTGGTGCTTGCGAGCCAGTGTGTCCGGTTGAAGCAATTTATTACGAAGATGATGTTCCTGGACAGTGGAAAGATTTCAGCAAGGCAAATACTGAATTCTTCATTGAAATTGGATCACCAGGCGGTGCAAGCAAGGTCGGCCCAACGGGCACAGATCACCCTTCAGTAACTGCGCTTCCACAAAAGAGCGAGTAAGCATTGCGCGGCCAGCTCCCAGATTTTCCCTGGGATGCACTCGCACCATACGGAGATATAGCTAGATCGCATCCTCAAGGAATAATCGATCTTTCACAAGGCACCCCAGTTGATCCGACTCCAGAATTTATTCAGCAGGTATTGCGTGATGCATCAAACTCGCCAAGCTACCCAGTTACAGCCGGAACACCAGAGCTTCGGTCAGCAATTAAGAAGTGGGCCGTAGAGCGATTAGGTGCAACAGGAGATTTTGATGTTCTGCCAATAATTGGATCCAAAGAGCTAGTTGCATGGCTTCCAACAATTCTAGAATCTAAAAAAGTATTAATTCCTGAAATTGCCTATCCGACCTATCACGTTGGGGCAGTGCTAGCAGGCGCCGAATCAATTCCGGTTGCAATAGATGCACAGAGCTGGCCTACTGCAGATTTAGCCTGGTTGAACTCCCCATCAAATCCAACTGGTCGAGTACATAGTGATGCAGAGATCAAAGCCTGCATCCATTGGTCCCGTACAAATAAAGCTTTGTTGGTTTCTGATGAGTGTTACTTGGAGTTTGCTCAATCGGCCCAACCTGTTTCAGTTCTTTCTCATACTGGGGGAGACAACACAAATATTTTGGCTGTTCATTCCCTTTCAAAGCGCTCATCAATGGCTGGTTATCGAGCAGCATTCATGATCGGTGATTCAGAATTAATCACCAGAATTCGCGAAATCAGAAAGCATGGCGGAATGATGGTGCCGCTACCTGTGCAAAAAGCGATGACAGTTGCACTAACTGATGACAAACATGTTGTTGAACAACGCGCTCGCTACAACTCACGTAAAGATGCACTACGTCCGGCCCTAGAAGCCGCAGGATTTACCATTGAATTTAGTAACGCAGGTTTGTATCTATGGTGCACCCGCAATGAAGATGCTTGGGAAAGTGTTTCATGGCTTGCTAAGCGCGGAATATTGGCAACGCCAGGTTCATTTTATGGGGCACTTGGAGCCCGCCATATACGTATTGCAATGACAGCTACAGATGCCCAAATAGCTGATGCAGCCCAACGTATTAAGGCTTAAACCATGGCGGTAGCGATTTTATTAGTCGGCGGCTTCGGCACACGCCTGATGCCACTAACTAAGAACACACCAAAGCCAATGCTTACCGTGGCTGGCATACCTGTCACAGAACATCAATTAAATATGGCCAAAGCTGCAGGAATCACCGAGATCGTCCTGGCAACCTCATATCTTTCGGATGTTTTTATTCCATACTTTGGTGATGGATCCAAGTGGGGCTTAAGAATAAAGTATGCAGTTGAGAAAGAACCACTCGGAACGGGTGGGGCAATACGCAATGCGGCGAAATTACTTGAGACTAATGAATCAGTTGTGATTCTCAATGGTGATGTTTTGAGCTCTCATAATGTGGCAGAGCAAATTCGCCAACATGAATCACATGATGCTGATGTGACGTTGCACTTGACTCAAGTAGAAGATGCACGGGCATTTGGATGCGTTCCAACCGATGGTGATGGCCGTGTGACAGCATTTTTAGAAAAGATGGAAAACCCGGTAATTAATCAGATTAATGCTGGTTGTTATGTATTTAACCCTCGTGTTATTTCAACAATTCCATTAGATACTGTTGTTTCAGTTGAACGGGAAACATTTCCGCAGTTAGTTGCAAACGGAGCTAAAGTTTTTGGATATCTAGAAAATGCGTATTGGTTAGACATCGGAACTCCACGAGCCTTATTGAAAGCTTCTATCGATATCGTCAAGCGAAGCGGTAATTTCTTGGTAATGCCTGGATCAACAATTGATCCCACCGCTGTGATTACTGGGGGCAGCTGCATTGGCCCTAATTCATCTGTTGGGGCAGGGGCGCATATTGATGGCTCCATCATTGAAGCCGGTTGTGTGATTGGCCCGAATGCGAAAATTATTGATTCATTTGTGGCAACTGGTGCAGAAGTCGAAAATAATGTGAAAATAACCTCATCATGTGTGACAAATGACGAAATTCTTTCAATTCCTTAGAAATCAAGCGTAAATATTCACCCAGAGGACCGGCTCTGGGCTTGACATGAGCGAGTTACAAGCGTGTAATTCACTCTTAAGAACGTCTTTTCCATGAGGGATGAGACAAGGACAGCTAATGGAGCATCGACGATATGCCGATCCAACCCGCAGCCCAGAACTCCCCAATCCCCACGTCAGGCCCAACAGTCACACTCGCATCTGGCGAGAACATGGAACTCTCTTGGCAGGAGCGCGCATTATGCGCTCAAACTGACCCAGAGGCGTTCTTCCCGGAAAAAGGCGGCTCCACTCGCGAAGCAAAGCGCGTATGTCTTTCATGCGATGTTCGCGCAGAATGTTTGGAATACGCACTTGCACACGATGAACGCTTTGGAATTTGGGGCGGATTATCAGAGCGCGAACGCCGTCGCTTAAAGCGTCGCACCGCTTAAGGTTCTTGCATCTCTTAGGAGATAGCGAGTTGTTCTTATGGCTTCCCTAGCCGATGTAGATAAGCATCGCGTAACAGCAGTTCTTGTTTCTCACAATGGAGCACTGTGGTTACCCGAAGTTGTTGCAGCACTGACTTCTCAAACTCGACCAATTAATTTAATTACTGCGGTCGATACAGGATCAGAAGATGCATCTACAAAATTATTAAAATCTGCACGCATCCCATTTATCTCTGCCGACCGTGATACTGGTTTTGGACAAGCGATTTCACTTGCAGTCGATAAATTGCCGAAAGCTGTTGAGCACGAATGGATTTGGTTAATCCACGATGATTGCGCACCTGCCCCAACAGCGCTCGCAGAATTACTACTTGCAGTTGATGATCGCCCACAAGTTGTCATGGTTGGTCCGAAATTACTTGGCTGGCATGACCGAACACATTTATTAGAAGCTGGCATCAGTATCGCTGGCAATGGTGCGCGATGGACTGGACTTGAATCTTTGGAGTATGACCAAGGTCAACATGATGGAATCCATGATGTGCTGTCAGTTAGCACAGCAGGTGCGCTAATTCGCCGTGATGTCTTTGAGGAGCTTGGCGGACTTGATCAAAACCTTGCCCTGTTTAGGGATGATGTTGACTTTGGATGGCGTGCTCGCACAGCAGGACACTCAGTTATTGCCGCCACTGGGGCGGTTGCCTTTCACGCACAAGCTTCTGCAACAGAGCGCAGAAGAATTGATGTTGAAGGTGCTCTCTTGCATCGCCCTTTACTTTTAGATCGTCGCAATGCCGCATATGTTCTGCTAGCAAATTCTTCGTGGTGGATGATTCCGTGGATTGCATTGCAACTATTTAGTTCTGCAATTGCTCGCGCACTTGGATATCTCTTGGCAAAATTGCCAGGTTATGCATCTGATGAAATCCTGGCATTCACCACACTCATTCTTCGACCAGGAAAGATTCTTGAAGCTCGTAAGGTGCGCAAAAAGCAGAGATTTGTTAGTGCCCGTGTTGTAGCAACTTATATTCCACCCCGATGGTCACAGCTTCGCTTAGGTACAGAGCGTTTAGTCGAGTCAATGCGAGCAACAGTTTTCCCGGATAACACTTCTGCAGCGGTTTCCATTCTTGACTCTGTCGAAGATGAAGATTTATTAACACCAGTCAAGACAATTAAGTGGTTCTCAATCTTCAAACGGCCAGAAGTGATTGGATTCGTAGCGATAGCAATTATTTCTCTTGTAAATTCTAGAAACCGCTTAGGTCCAATTGTTGGCGGCGCTCTTCCAATCTCTCCATCAGGTGCAACGGATTTGTGGCGAACATACTTTGAATCCTGGCATCAAGTCGGAATGGGTTCTTCTCTTGCAACACCACCCTGGGTGGCTGTTACAGCAATTGCTTCTCTTGCGGTATTAGGAAAAGTTCAATTCTTGATCACAACGTTTTTCTTAATCGCACCAATTTTGATCATGTGGACCGGTTTTCTTTTGCTCAAGAAATTAACTAGCAACAACTGGATCTCTATCCCAGCAGCATTCCTCTACGCAATTTCACCAATAACTATTGCAGCTGTTAGCTCGGGACACATCGGCACTCTAATTTTGCTTATTTTTATCCCTCTTATTGCCTTTACCCTTCATGACTGGTGGGCTATTGAGAAATACAGCTGGCGTAAGATTTTTGCTGTTTCACTTCTATTCTCTTTGCTGTATTCATTTACCTTAATGAGCTTTGTTATTGCTCTAGTGGCCTCAGTAGTTATTGCCATCGATAATTACAAAGAGTTTCTATCGACTCAGGATAAGAATGTTTGGCTGGAGCGTATAACAAAGAGATCAGCGCTGGTATTTGTTCCATTCCTAGTGAATGCACCATATTCCTTTGAGGCAATCATTAATCCCAGCAGATTCTTAACAGAACCAGGGTTACGTATTCCTGGTGGAGGATCACTTGCCGTTCTTACTGGGAACCCTGGCGGTCTTGGTTCAGTGCCACTGTGGTTGATCAGCCCTATCGTGTTGGTACTACTCATTTCTTTATTCTCTTCAACACATGCACGAGGAATCGCAGAGTATGGAGTTGCCGCATTATCTTTAGCTGTTCTTGTTGGATCACTTTCAATTTCTACCCGTGGAAATGAAGGAGCAGCAAAAGTGTGGGCAGGTCCTGTGCTTTCTGTTGTGACTTTGGCTGCAGCAGCGGCAGGAACGGTTTTGCTCAATAGCTTGCGACAAACTTTAATTTTAAGCCACATTCACTATCGCCATGTCTTAGCCGCTACTTTGCTTTTTATTACAGCAACTTATGCTGCGTTAACTGTTGGATATTCCCTTTCAACGGGTGCAGATTCTGCAGTGCAAGCAAATCGGGCCACCGTTATGCCAGCATTCTTAAGTGTTGAAACCGATACCAAGATTTTAGTGTTACGTGAAGTGGGAAGTGCAACAGATAAGAAAATTCAGTATTACATTTCTAGAGGGCGGGATATTTCGCTAGGTGAACCTGATGTGGCACCACAACAAAATACTAGTATTGCTCAAGCAGCTCGATCATTGATCGATGGGACGGGTATTGCAAGCAGCAAGACTTTGGCAGATTACGGGATTAAGTATGTTTATGTGAAGAACCCTTTTAAAAAGGAGATTATTAGATCAATCGATGGGCTAGGTGGATTCACTCGAACATCTGCAACCTCACTTGGTGTTGTTTGGAAAGTCAGCCAGCCAACAGGTCGACTTCTATTTGTTGCCAAGAGTGGTGAGCGAATAGTTCTTGAAGCGGGTGAATTCGGTGCACGCACATTTGTTCCGGGTCCTGGGACATTAATTCTGACTGAAACTGCCAACAGATCATGGCAAGTGTTGCAGAATGGTTACCGGTTAGATCGAATAAATAATGAACTTGGATTGCCAACATTTAAGGTCATAGAGTCTGGTGAAATTTCTTTACTACACGATGGAACGGTTCGCCGCGGCTGGCTTTCATTGCAATTCATTTTCTTATCTGTGGTGCTAGTGATGGCACTTCCTGCTGGTCGCCGTAAAAGTGAAATCTCCGAAGAGGAGCTCGCATGAAATTTGGTAGATCACTTGGATTCCTAGCTGCGCTGGTAAGCGCCTTGTGTGTTGGAGCCTTGCTCTCGGTTGCAGTAACCACAAAGAGTTATTCAGAAAGTTATCCAGCAGTTGTCTGTCCACCAACTATTGCCGGCCTTACTTCGCAAATTTCACTCACTTCAAAAAAGACCCCTTTCCAGAGACTTCAAAACCGCACCACGAAGACGGCTCCAGTTAAGGTTTTGCGCTTACCTGTCAATAAGGATTCATTGCTGTTTAACTCTGAAGGCGTGGCTCCTGTTGTGTGGCAAAGCAAAGCATCTAGTTGGGCAGGCGGGGCAGTATGTACCGGTCCTGCAACTTCTCAATGGTTTGTTGGTGGCACAGCTGACATCACAACTCGTGGTCGATTAATGATCCTAAATAGTGGGCTTAGCGATGCAGTTGTAGATGTTCAAAGCTTTACCGAAAATGGAAAACAACCACTTCGCACAATTACTGTAGTGTCAAGAAGTTATTTAGTTATTACAACAGACTCTCTCGCACCTGGAGATAAATATTTGGTCGTACATGTTGCACCACGCTCTGGTCGAGTCAATGCTTTTATGATTGATGAGCAAAGTAAGGGATTGAGTTCACTGGGTGGGGATCTTGTTAACTTCGCACCAACTGCCAGCAAGTCGATGATGATTCCTGCAATTCCACATCAAATCAAGGATCGCTCACCAGTCCTGCCCCACACGTTAAGAGTTTTGACCCCAGGTGATGTGGATGCAAATGTCACCGCAGAAGTTTTATCAGCCGATGGAGTTTTTATTCCAGTTGGATTAACGTCGCGATCAATTAGCACCGGAATTGTGACTGAATTCCAATTCACTCCAAAAATCACCTCGACAGTTTTAGCGGTTCGAATTACTTCAACTGAGCCAGTGGTAGCGGCAATTAAGTCAACCGTGACGGTTTCTGGAAGAAAAGATTTTGTGTGGAGTACCCCTGCCCCTGCCCTTGTTCCACTAACAATTGCAATTTCTGGTTTAACCCCACTCATTTCATTTGCAGGTGACCGAATCAATGTTTCATTAGATGTCACATTAAATAATGGAAAAGTCGTAAGAAAAACCATCAAGGGTACCGAGATCGCAACCTGGCGCGCACCAGATGCAGCACGTTCATTTACGATTACAAAAGTTGGCCCAGACACCTTCGCTGGCGCTCTTGTATCTTCAGTGAATGGATATGGATACTTTCCAATAGCCCCAGGAAGCCTTTTAACAAAGATTGAATTACCGGATTCAAATATTCGCGTCCTAAATCCCTGACAATCCCAAGATTTATACCTCTTTCCCACTAATGTTTAATGTATGAGAACACAAGGAAGTCGTGGCTGCTCCCGCGCTGGGTGCAGATCCCAGGCAACGATGACACTTACCTATGTGTACTCCGAATCCACTGCTGTTGTTGGTCCACTTGCAACATATTCCGAACCACATGCATACGATCTTTGCGCAGTCCATGGCGCTCGGTTGAAGGTTCCTCACGGCTGGAATGTGATCAAGCAAGAGCTCGATGGTCAAATACAAGGGCCATCAGATGATGATTTGATGGCGATCGCAGATGCTGTTCGTGAAGTTGCACTAAAAGAAATTCCAGAAGAAACACCTACCGAAAGCTCCTCGGCGCAACAGCAAATTGGTCGTCGCGGACACTTACGCGCTGTTCCTTCTTAGGAAAATTTAGTGGACGAGTTCGCGCATATTTTTAAAGCTTACGATATTCGCGGTTTAGTTGACGTTGAAATTGATGTTGATTTCGCATTTGCAACAGGTGTTGCCTTTGCTCGATTTCTGCAGATAGAAAGAGAACCCGGAACAATTATTATCGGGGAAGACATGCGTCCATCCTCACCATTATTAGCTGATGCTTTTTCGGCAGGTGCAACTTCATTAGGAATGGATGTCATCCGTATTGGGTTGGCATCAACAGACATGCTGTATTTCGCATCAGGAAAACTAGGGTTACCTGGTGCGATGTTTACAGCAAGCCACAATCCCGCTGAGTACAACGGAATAAAGTTGTGCTTTAGTAGTGCTAGACCTATTGGTAAAGAATCTGGCCTGGTAACGATTGAAAATTTTGTGCGTGAGGGATCACCGATAGCGCTTAGAGGTATTGGCGTAGAGAAACAGCGCAACATGCTTGAAGAGTATGTGGATCACTTATTAACACTTGTGGATATTAAAAATATTCGCCCGCTCAAAATTGTTGTTGACGCAGGTAATGGAATGGCGGGCCATACCGCCCCTGCAATTTTTGCTCGACTCAATTGTGAACTTATTCCCATGTACTTTGAACTTGATGGGACATTTCCTAACCATGAAGCAAATCCGCTTGATGAAACAACTTTGACTGACCTAAAAAAAGCAATGATTGAACAGAAGGCAGATCTTGGTTTGGCTTTTGATGGAGATGCAGATCGCTGCTTCTTAGTTGATGAGCGTGGAGTTGCGGTCAATCCATCGGCATTAACCTCGTTGATTGCCCATCGCGAATTGATCAAGCGACCAGGCTCTTCAATCATTTATAACTTAATTTCATCTCGCGCCGTTCAAGAGGTTATCGATGAGAATGGGGGAGTGGGATTACGCAGTCGCGTTGGCCATTCTTATATTAAGAAAATGATGGCTGAAAGTGGCGCTATTTTTGGTGGAGAACATTCAGGGCACTTCTACTTCAAAGAGTTTTGGCGGGCAGATTCTGGAGCTCTTGCTGCCTTGCATGCAATTGCTGCGCTAGGTGAAAGTGACACATCGATGTCAGCATTGCTTGCCCCATATAACCGATATGTCATTAGTGGTGAAATAAATTCAAAGGTTGCAGATACTAAAGCTGCCACAGAAAAGGTTGAGAAGAGTTATTCATCAGATCAGGTCACAATCGATCATCTGGATGGTCTGACTGTTAATGGGGATACCTGGTGGTTTAACCTTCGCCCATCAAATACCGAGCCATTGCTTCGACTCAATGTTGAGGCTTCAACTCAGGCTCAAATGGAGACCATTCGTGATGCGGTTCTCTCGCTTATTCGCAGTTAATTCCCGTTTTCCATTAGAGAGTTTAAGCGTGTGGCGGTAATCTTTACCCATAGTCGCCTAGCACTGTAGAGCCCTACGCCTTAGGTACCCAAACAATTCTTTGAATACCACTTAAGGAGAAATACGTGAACGTTCCAGTAACAGCAACTCTTCCAGCACACGACATTGCAGATGCATCACTTGCTGCACAAGGTCGAAAGAAAATTGAATGGGCAGAGCGCAACATGCCTGTCCTAGCGCAGATTCGTGAGCGCTTTGAAAAGTCACAACCATTTGCAGGAGTACGTATTTCTGCATGTATGCACGTAACAACTGAGACAGCTAACTTGATGCGAGTACTAAAAGCAGGCGGAGCAGAGATCGCTCTGTGTGCATCAAATCCATTGTCAACACAAGATGACACTGCAGCAGCTCTAGTACACGAGTACGGAATTTCAGTATTTGCACGAAACGCAGTTGATCGTGATGGTTACTACAAGCACATCAACGCTGCCCTTGATATCGAACCTCACCAAGTATTTGATGATGGTTGCGACCTTGTAAACACACTTCACACAACACGTAAAGAATTAATTCCAGGTATCACTGGTGGCTGTGAAGAAACAACAACTGGCGTAATCCGTCTCAACCAAATGGCAAAAGATGGCGCACTTCAGTTCCCAATGATTGCTGTAAACGACACTGATACAAAGCACATGTTTGATAACCGTTACGGAACAGGTCAATCAACTCTTGATGCTGTATTCCGTGCAACTAACTTCTTGCTTGCAGGTCGCGTTGTAGTTGTAGCTGGTTTTGGATACTGCGGTAAGGGTGTTGCAGAACGTGCAAAGGGTATGGGCGCCGATGTAGTCGTTACTGAAATTGATCCAACAAAGGCACTTGATGCAATGATGCAAGGCTTCCGTGTGATGCCGATGCTAGATGCAGCAAAGCTTGGCGATGTGTTTATTACCGTTACTGGTAACCGCGATGTATTGCGCGATGAGCACTTTGCAGTAATGAAGGATGGCGCAATCATGGCTAACTCAGGCCACTTTGACATCGAAATCGATGTTGCATGGTTAGAGCAGAATGCAAAGACGAAGAATTCAAAGATGCGCCACCAAACAGATGAATATGTATTGGCAGATGGACGCCGCTTACTTCTTCTTGCAGAAGGTCGCCTTGTTAACCTAGGTGCAGCAGAAGGTCATCCAGCATCAGTTATGGATATGTCATTCTCTGATCAGGCACTTACAGCTGAATACCTTGTTAAGGAAGCAAAGAACTTAAAGCCTGGTGTTCATGAAGTTCCTTCATACATCGATAAGGAAGTTGCTGCACTTAAGTTGATCAGCATGGGCGGTCGCATTGACGTTCTAACTCCTGCACAAGATATGTACCTGAACTCTTGGGAGCACGGTAGCTAATGACCTTAGTCATGGTCGTCGATGACGACCAGGATCTTTCGGAGATGCTCGGCATTGTTTTAACCGGTGCCGGCATCGACGTAGATCTAGTAAGTCGTGGCGATGAGGTCATGGATGTTTTTCGTAACAATCCACCAGATTTAGTTCTGTTGGACGTTATGTTGCCTGGCCTTGATGGAATCGAAGTATGCAAGTTAATTCGCGCAGAATCTATGGTTCCAATCGTCATGCTTTCAGCTAAAGGTGACACGCAAGATGTTGTAAAAGGGTTAGAGGCTGGTGCTGATGATTACATGGTTAAGCCATTTCGCCATCCATCAGAATTAATCGCGCGTATTAGAACTCGTCTGCGCCGGACAAATGCAGATGTTCTTGGTCTAATCACAATTGGTGATTTAGCAATTGATGTCCAGGCACATCAGGTTTTGCGTGCTGGTAAGCAGATTGCATTGACTCGTCTTGAATTTGATTTACTGGTTGCGTTGGCAAAAGAGCCAGGCCGAGTCTTTACTAGAGATGCATTGCTCAGTGAGGTGTGGGGCTATCGCCACTCGACCGACACTCGCTTGGTCAATGTTCACGTGCAGCGCCTACGTTCCAAGATTGAACACGATGCCGAGCATCCTGAAATTGTCATCACGATTCGCGGTGTTGGCTACAAAGCTGGAGTAATGGGCGGTTCCTAACCATGAACCGTTTTTTCTGGAAAACACGTAACTCCCTTGCATTCAAGGTAATTCTTTCGACTGTAATTCTCTCTCTTGGAGTTGTCTGGATTACTGGATCGGCGCTTAATTCACGTCTGTCTAGCGGTATTAGAGAAGTAAACCTGAACTCTGCAATAGTCGAGGCGCGCTCTACTATTTTTACCGCCGATTACCGTTTCTTACTTGCTCAAGGTGAGAAGGATTCAGTCGTTCAAAAAGTTGTTGACGATGTTATTAGCTCTGCAACAACTATCACATCTAATGAAAACACTCGCGAAGTAGTTTTCCTTCGCAGCCCCGGTAATACAAGAGGTATGAATTATGAGATTGCCTCTAACTTGCTTGATCCAGGAACAATTCCAAAATCTTTAAGTGAGCGTGTTCGTAAATCTGATGACATTGTCTGGCAGTACGCCACTATGCGTTACTTGCAGGGCTCAAGTGTTCCTGGATTAGCTATCGGTCAAAAGGTGCAGATTCCAAATGCTGGCCAGTATGAGATGTATATTGTTTTTTCTCTGACTAATGAAGAAAAGACCCTAAATCTAATTAGCACTTACCTGCTTATTGCCGGCCTTATTTTACTACTTTTGATCACATTGATTACTTGGGTTGTGGTGCGACAGGTAGTTAAACCTGTTCGCGAAGCA
>Ga0209551_1000063_pt1 | contig 31491 bp, 24 predicted proteins | sample LauGreSuBDMM15SD_2_FD_187568 | JGI IMG/M metagenome (GOLD analysis project Ga0209551, IMG submission 187568) | Freshwater lake microbial communities from Lake Michigan, USA - Su13.BD.MM15.SD (SPAdes) (version 3) | ecosystem: Environmental > Aquatic > Freshwater > Lake | place: Lake Michigan, USA... | reverse complement strand
CGGGTGGTGTGCCTGTTGGTGCAAAGAAGCCGTAACTTGCAATCGATTCAAACCCTGGATAGCCTGACTCGGCGATCGTGGGTAAATCGGGCATCAGAGCCGAGCGTTTGGAAGTCGTGATTGCAAGCGCGCGTACTTTACCGTCTTTGAGCATCGGCAAATAGGGTGGCAAGGTATCAAGCGCCATCGTGACTCGCCCTGAAATGAGATCAGGCATTAAAAGCGACGTGCCCTTGTAGGGAATATGCAAGACGTCAATGCCTGCAGCAACTTTGAACATCTCACAGGTTAAGTGAATTAAGCCGCCCGTACCTGATGAACCACAGGTGAGTTTGCCAGGTTCTTTTTTGGCCAGCGCAACAAGCTCGGCCAAATTTTTGACTGGTAACTCGTTGCTGACCACAACGATATTACTCAGTGTGCCAGCCATCGAGATCGCAGTTAAATCCTTCTTGAAGTTGTAACCAACGTCTGTGTAATAGCTGACTGCGATCGAGTGCGAGCCGATTGAGCCCATCAGGATGGTGTATCCGTCGGGCGCGGCCTTAGCAACGTAGGCTGCACCGATATTTGCACCTGCGCCTGGCCTGTTTTCGATCACCACAGTCTGCCCAAGTTTCAAGGCAAGTTTTTCTGTAATCGCGCGCGTCAAGATATCAGTTGCGCCGCCGGCCGGAAACGGCACAACGACTTTAAGAGGCTTGGATGGGTACGCGTCTTGTGCCAGCGTGGGTGCAGATACGCCCGTGCCAAAAGCCAAGATCGCAAGCAAAAAATTGAAGTAACGATTCAAGCGCATGATGTTTTATCCCGAAAAGTGAAAGTACATCATAATCCTCAAGCAAAAAGTGTGCCCGCAAGCTTGCGCCCCAGCCTCATCATAGGCTGCATCTATGTAACCAAAGCGTTGCGCCACTGGCGAGGCTTGCTTCAATATGCTCGGATCAACTTCAATCCGCCTGAATCTTGTTATCTTTAATCAGCTTGCCGTACAGTGCGTATTGCTTTTCAGTTGCTTGTTTAAACTCAGCAGCACTGGTGCCTCGTATCGTCACACCCAGGGCAATCAAGCGCTCGCGCGTCTGCGGATCCGTCAGTGCTTTTTGCATCTCGGCATTTAGCTTGTCGATGATCGGCTTGGGCGTACCCGCCGGGGCAATCATCGCGAACCAAGAGTTAAAGAAGAAATCACTGATGCCTGCTTGCACGATGGTTGGTACGTTTGGATACTGTGCAAGGCGTTCTGGGGTTGAGACGGCCAGTAGGCGCAATTTGCCGCCCTGGATCAGCGAGGTGACGGTGCCCAAGCCTTGGTAAGTGACTTCGACTTGCCCTGCAGCCGCCGCAACGGCCGCAGGCGTTGCGCCTTTGTAAGGCACATGCACCAGATCGATACCAGTGCGTTGTGCAAACAGCGCCATGGCAATGTGCTGTGGGCTGCCGCTGCCGCCTGAGCCATAATTAATTTTGCCTGGGCTGGCTTTAGCCGCCGCAATAAAATCGTTTAGAGTTTTATAGGGCGACTGTTCTGCCACCGCAATGCCCCATTCAATCGTCGCGACTAATGAAATGGGTTCAAAGTCTTTGAGTGCATTCCAGGGGATGTTTGAATAAATATGCGGCAGCATCGTCAAGATGCTGTCATTGACGCCACCAATCGTATAGCCATCGGGCGCTGCCTTGGCGAGGCGATCTGCTCCAATGAGCCCCGATGACCCAGCCATATTTTCAATCACTATGGGCTGGCCCATATTTTGTGACATCTTGGCCGTTAACAGACGCGCCGCGCCATCGACCGCGCTGCCCGCAGCCAACGGAATAATCATGCGGATTGGCTTGCTGGGATAGCTGTCTTGCGCCTGGGCGTTCGCCAAACCAAAAGAAGCAAGCGTCAACAGGGCCAGCAGCGCGCCTTTTAAGCGTTCGGCTGAGCGGCGCTTGCCTTGCAACGGGTTCGCCGAGAGGTCGTTTGCATTGAAACAACTTGTTGATCGCAATTTGCAGTTTAGCGATTGTGCAGACGGGCTTTTACCTTGAAACCAACTTGCTGAGAGGGGGAGCAGGGGCATGAGGTTTTCCAAAAGTTAGACAGTGAGTGCGGCAATATTCAGTTCAGTCGCTAGAGCATTTAAATCCGCAACTAGAACCGGTGCAAGCGGTATCCCTTGCTGAGCGTAGGCTAAGCGTTTGGCATGGCTTTGCTCGCCAGGCAGCCATACTCGCTCAACCCCGGGCAGGCGTTCGCTGGCGCGCAGATCTTTGACCAGCTGGTCAACAGCACCTTTAAAGAAACCAGGCTCGCCAAAGGCTTTTAAATCGATCACTAAAATAGCTTGCCCTGTATTGGTGGGGGTGACGTGGTCTTTGTTGAAGTCAACCACCTCTTTGCCCATTGAAGCGCCTTGCAAGGTGCCTGCTAGCAGCCCAACGATCAAGGCTAGGCCATACCCTTTATGTCCGCCAATCGGCAATAAAAAACCTTCATCTGCACGGGTCGGGTCGGTGAGGGGGCGGCCTTGGCGATCGATCATCCAGCCCTCTGGCATGGTTTCACCGCGCTTGGCTTTGGCTTTGACTTTGCCGTAGGCCGCTACGGTTGTTGCCATGTCCAACACAACAGCAGGTTCGCTGCCAGCGGGGATCCCAGCTGCAATCGGGTTGGTAGACAGCAGCATATCCATCCCGCCCCAAGGCGGTAAATGATTAGCGTTGCCCACAGCAAAATACAAACCAATCATGTCATGCGCAATGGGCATGCGCGCATAAAGCGAGGCGGGGCCTGCATGATTGCTATTGCGCGTACCCACCCAGGCCACACCTGCGTCTGCGGCTTTTTTGATTGCGAGTTCAACCGCATGCGACACCACCAGATGCCCCATCCCGTTGTCGCCATCAACCACCGCCATCGCAGCCTTATCCTGCACGACTTTAATGTGCGGGTTGACGTTGATCCCACCAGCCCGAATACGCTTGACGTATTGCGGCAAACGAATCACGCCATGACCGTCTGAGCCCTGCAAATCGGCCTGCGCCATCAACGACGCAACTTTGTTGGCGTGTTCAAGGGAAAGCCCATTGGCTTGCAAGGCGCGCGCGATAAAGTCTCTGAGTGCGTCGAACTGAACGAGGATTGAGGGGTTGGCTGGGGGTAAACTGAATTGAGACATGACGTATTGAACTGCCCACAGTTGGGTCAAAAGGTTTAACCTTGGTGCTTGGAATGTACTCCGTTTTTTTCGTCTAAAGGGTAGCAAATGACCGCAAATGCCTTGAATGTGTTGGGCACTGACTTAGTATCTTGTTCTTTCGACCCCTTGACGGGTTATTACCGCGATGGCTGCTGTAACACCGACATGCAGGATCTGGGTAGCCATGTTGTTTGCACCAAGGTCACACAAGAATTTTTAGAGTTTTCGGCAAGTCGTGGTAACGATTTGTCGACACCACGCCCTGAGTATCGTTTTGCCGGTTTGAAAGAAGGCGATCGATGGTGTCTGTGTGCAATGCGCTGGAAAGAAGCCCTGCACGCCGGAGTAGCACCGTTTGTGATTTTAGAGAGCACCCATGTCAAAGCGCTTGAGTTCGTCACGCTTGAGCAGCTGCAGGAGTATGCGCTTGTGGCCGGGTAGAACAATCTATTGTCTCTTGCGCTTTGCCCTGTTAAGTAAGCCAAATGGCAGCGTAACAGCGCTTTCAGAGTGCGATCCCTTCGTGTGCTGCGATCAGTTCAAGTGCATGCTCGAACAGTGCACGTGCTTGGCCTGATACTTCGGCTAAATGTTCATGCAATTGTTGATCGGCTGAGTTTTTGTTTAAACACTCTTGGCTGTACTGTTCAAAGCTTGACAGTTGCGCGAGTAGTTCCGCCACATGTTTGGGGCACTCGCACAAGACTGCCGTTGAAATACTCGCAACGCGCGCAAGCGTTTCATCAGAATACTTTTTAGGTGTGGCTTTGCGACCGGCCAGCGGTGCAGCGGCTGCGCGCAATGCCTGCTCAAGGCTGACGGTGCGCACCCACTCACTGAGCTCTGTGTCTGAAATCGAGTCTTTACGCACCGTAATGCCCGCGTCGCTGAGTGTTTGCAGATTGTTACTTGCGCCGTACACATATAACAGCAGGGTGTGGGATGCGTGGCTGGCGCGCACGAACTCAAGAAGTTCTGAAACCGTGCTTTCTTGAACGGTATTCAGGCGAATGAAAAGCAAATCGGCGGGCGTGTGTTCGGCTGCAGCGCGTGCGCTTGCCAGGTCAGAAAAAACTTCGGCGTGCTCGCTTTGTTCGGCAAACAGCCCAAGCTTGTGGCGTGCAGAACTGAGTCGCTGCGCCAAACCTGTGCCAATAACTTTTGCGCTGAGTCGTGAGGGCGCTTGCGCCGCGACTTGCTGCAGCGCCGAGACCGACAAACCTTGCTGATGCAACAGACGTAACTGCGTGCTATCAAGCACTGCAATGCTGCTAACGCTGTGCCCTAGTTCGCAGAGTTGTTTGATCAGGGTCGCGCGCAAGACATCGTCTTGCCCGTAGAGGCGATGCTGTCCGTGCGTTTTAGTAGGCGTGAAGGCCTGATAGCGGGTCTCCCAGATCCGCAACGTGGTGACTGGCACGCTGGCTAATTTAGAGACTGCGCCAATGCGGTAAAGGGGGGTGGTGTTGTGCGGTGTCATGTCGGCAAGGTAAAGAAAATTATATTTGTGTAGTATTTGAGTAGATTATATCTGAATTATTTATTAATTTTTCCAAATAAACTACTCAAAATTGTTTTTTAAGGTAGAATTTTAAAAATAATATGTTAATTTCTACTCAGTTAAACACATTGAGGTATTGCTATGCTATCGAACAGAGCCCTAAGTGCCTTAAACGCTACCGTATTCATTGCAGCGAAAGGGCATCAACATCCCCCCACCACGCGCGAATTGTCAGCAGCTTTGGGTCTGTCTGTGTCATCGCTGCACGGTATGCTCAAACTGCTGGATGACCACGGCATCGTGCGCTCATTCAGAGGTGCCGAAAAACGCTACGAAATCAAAGCAGATCCAGCCACTATCACGGCGTGGGATGTTGTGCAGATTTTTGAAGATCCGCATCCACCCGTCGCCCAAAATGCGAAAGACAAAGAGACCGCAACCTACGAGTATGAAAATACGTATTGCGAACTACTGAAAGACTTTTTGGCCTCCGAAAAAATTTGTGACCATGTGAATAGCATTGGTTCAGGCGCAGGCTCTGGTGCAATTGCGTGGACTTGACTGCGCACTTGACTGAGGCCGACCGGTCTCGTTTGATCGAGATGGCGTGGGAAGACAGAACGCCCTTTGAGATGATTCGCTTGCAGTACGGTTTGACTGAGGCCTCGGTCATTGATTTTATGCGTAGCAACATGAAAAAAAGCTCGTTTAAAATGTGGCGTAAAAGAATGAAAGGGCGCCTCACCAAACATTGCGCTTTAAAAAGTGTTGCGACGTCGTCGGGCAATTTTAACGACGTTAGTGCTCTAGACAAACAAACATAACGATATGATGCGGGTAATGAAATGAGTGAAGATCTTAGATGTTGCGGTTCGGGCACTTGTATCATCAATCTAGAAGGCCACTGTTGGTGTGGGCAGCAATGGGACGGCAAGCAAATGCGTCACCAACCAATTGACTCACCCTTGAAATCCACAAAATGTGCCGACGATGCCGATTCCAACCCATCAAGCGCCTTAAGCAAACCGTCGACCGATTCACCTACGGGTGTGCAGTGATCGGGCGTTGCAAAGGGCTGAGATAAAGGCGAAGCAACAGTACCAGGCTGAAGCGCTGCTAAAACGGCGAATGGGTTTTTACGCGCAAATTCGATCGCCGCTGTCTGCAAAAACATATTGATTGCGGATTTCGAAGCACGATAACCGTACCAACCACCCTTTGAATTGTCGCTAATACTGCCGACGCGTGCAGACAGCTTTGCGTAAATCACCCGTTCTTTTGCCAATAGCGGTAAAAAATACTTGAGCAGCAACGCAGGGCCAATGGCATTGACTTGAAAGCTGCGCAGCAGGCGCGTCGAGTCAAGTGCACCTAAATGTTTTTCAGGACCTTTGCCATCAATCGTTAGGGCGCCCGTCGCATCAACGATCAAATGAAAGGGCCCTTGTACGGCACACGCGGTCGCCGCCGCCGCGAGGCTAGCCTCCTCTTCGAGCGCAAACCCGGACATGTCACGTCTCGAAACTTCAACCACCAGCGCACAATTTGGATCTTGCCTAAGCGCGGCAACAAAACCCGCCCCAATCGCGCCCGTTGAGCCAATGACGATTGCGCGATAACTCGAACCCAAAGAGTGCATGACGTGAACCGCCGATATCAATTAGATGTCGCGCAGGTTACAAGAGCCGAACGCCCCTAGCGCGAAAGCCCCTATAGTGGTTACCAACGCACTGCAATTCAAAAAAGATCTCGCCTGTCAGACCAAATCTTTTTCGGTAGACAGATACTGAGAGCGTTATTCTGCTTTGATTTCTGCTCGCTTAACTAAGGTGCTGTACATCGCAAGCTCGCGTTTAATCAGTTCTGCAAACGCAACGGACGAGCTGCCCACCAGATCATTGCCGCCCTTGGTTTGCAAAGCCTCGATTACCTCTGGGTCTTGTACCGCCTGAACGCTCGCGGCATTGAGCCTTTCGATGATGGCTGGTTCGGTACCGGCTGGGGCAAGCAAACCTATAAATTGCGTAATATCAAAATCCTTAAAACCAGCCTCTTGCATGGTGGGGATATTGGGTAGCGAGCGTGCGCGTTTGGGCCCCGACACCGCAAAGGCCTTTAAACGCTTCTCTTGTATCAAGGGCGACGCGGTTAAAACCGTGTCAAACGTAAACGCCAATTGCCCACCGAGTAAATCCACCAAGGCGGGTGCGCTGCCCTTGTAAGGCACGTGATTAAACTGTGCGCCGCTGAGTATCGAAAACATTTCGCCAGCCAGGTGGCCGCCACCGCCGATGCCAGTTGAGCCAAAGCTAAGTTTGCCCGGCTGCGCCTTGCCCTGCAGGACCGCATCATTGAGGGTGTTGATCGATGAGGCTGCAGAGACCACTAAAACGTACTGAAAAGACAAGATTTGGCTAATTGGCAGTAAATCTTTGACTGGATCGTAGGGCACCTTGGCATACAGCACCGGGTTGATGACGATGGGGCCACTTGCCGCCATCAGCAACGTATAGCCATCGGCGGGCGATCTAACCACCGCATCCGTCCCGATCATGCCGTTGGCGCCGCTACGATTTTCGACCACGACTGGCACGTTGAGCAGCGCTCCCATCTTTTTAGCGATGACCCGGCCGGTGATATCGGCGTTGCCACCGGCGGGGTAAGGCACCACCACCTTGATGGCGCGGTTAGGGTATGGCTGGGCCTGGGCTGACCCGAATCCCAGCGCCCCTAGCGCAAAAGCCAAGTGCCAGAATAAAGTACGAAAAATGAGTGTGTGCATGGTGTGTAGGCCATTATTGGGCGAGTTCGATTAAACTTCATCGCCAATTTAGCCCAATATCGCAGCTGTTGTTAAAATTTACTCAAAGAAAAATTATGCGTATATGTCAAAGGTTCACCCAACTGCTCTCAGCCCTCGCCTTCGTGCTTGTGTGTGTCGGCTGCGTGCAAACGACCTCTCCGCAGGCAAGCTCTGTCGCAGAGGCACAGACGAGCGCATCGCCGCGTAGCGCCTCTACGGAGGTAACGTCGACCGAGCCACCTCGTAGCCCAGCTGCGGTGGTACAGGTTGCCGAAGCACCTCGTAGCCCAGCTGCGGCGGTACAGGTTGCCGAAGCGCCTCGTAGCCCAGCTGCGGCGGTACAGGTTATCGAAGCTCCTCGGAGCCCAACCACGGCGATAGCTTCCTCTTTGACTGGCACCTCAGGTCCGGTCGCACAGTCTGCTGGGTCGGCAGCCAGCCAGGCCCCGGCTGCGCAGCCCGTCGCGACCACTGCTGGTTTGGTTGCGGCCACAAGTGCTGGAGCGGTTAAAGACTCTACCGCCGCCATACGCAACGCGGCAATCTTGCTGGCGGGCCAGCAACCCGTGACCGGTCTGCCACCCGCCATCGCGCAAAGCCCGCGGTGGGCCACCTTTGCTCACGCAGTTACCGCGAATTGGGCGCTCTATAGCCAAAAAATTGCCGAGCCGATGTCGCGGTGGGCGTTAGCCGAGCTACCCGTTACACCCGAAACGGTGTTTTATCCCTTCTCTGGTCCTGATTTTGTGACCGTGAATCAGTTGTTTCCGGCAGCCCAACGCTACGTCATGATGGCCATGCAAAACGCAGAAAGACCGTTAGATTTGGCCAATCTTGCCCCTGAGTTGCTCGAGCCCAGTCTGGGTGTGCTGACCTCAGCCTGGCAGCACTTTGGCGACCACGGTTTTTATGTGACCGAATATCTTGAGAAGTATCTGTATTCGACCCGCGCCAACATCGGTGCCAGCACGTTTATCGTAAGTTTTTTAAGTTTGCAGGGGTTTGAAATTGAGCGCGTGGTGCCGATTCAAGTCGCTGCAGACGGCTCGTTGCAAGAGCTTTCGCCAGATATGCCACGCTGGCGCTCGGTGCGCATACAGGCCAGCAAGCAGGGTAAGCCGATTATTGTCGACTATCTGAAAATTGACCTTTCAAATGAAGGCCTTCAAGCCGCCCCGCAAAACCTGGCGCTGGTTAAGACCCTTACAACGAACCCAGTGTTATTCAAGGCCGCTTCACATTTGCCCCAAAACGTTGGATTTAGCATGATCGCCAACCAGGTACTCGGGCGTTCACCCTTAGTCGTTCAAGACGAAACCGGCATCAAATACACAAGCCTGAGCCAGTCATATCAAATTGCCTTGTTTGGCAAATTCGTGGCGGCGCACCATGCTTTTCCGAGCTATCACGTTGATCTTGCAAAAGCCTTTGCTCAACGCGATGACGTTAAGCCATTGAACTTTAGATTCGGTTATTTTAAAGACGGTAATTATGCGCTGATGGTTGCTTCAAAAAAATAGTCGCACTTAACAATAACGCACGCACACTTAAAGAGAGATCCCCCCCCATGATTCAGACACGCCATATCTTTCAGATTGTTTTAACAGTCCCCAATATTGTTGATCTGGGCCAAACTCCTGTGGGTGGCCGTAAGATCGCCAATGTGACGGGCGGTACGTTCGCAGGCGACCGCATTCGCGGCACGGTTAAAGCGGCCCCCGGGGGCGACTGGTTACTGATGCGTCCAGACGACGTCTTGACGTTAGACGTGCGCCTGATCCTCGAAACCGATGACAATCAACTGATTTATATGAGCTATCGCGGCTTGCGTCATGGCCCTAAAGAAGTGATGGCCCGCCTGAATAAGGGCGAAAAGGTTGATCCGGCCGAGTATTACTTTCGCACCACACCGGTGCTTGAAACCAGCTCTGAAAAGTATAGTTGGCTCAATAAAATCATTTGTGTGGCAACCGGTCGCCGCGAAGCTGCTGGGCCGATTTATGACGTCTACGAGGTGCTGTAGCCGTCGCACGCTAAATCTGAGCGCCTGCGTTGCGCCCAGAGCCCTTAAAGAGTAACGTTGAGCCAAGTGATTGATCAGATTAATTAAAGAGACGACCATGAATTTTTTGTTCAGTGCTGAAGAAGAAAAACTACGTTCAACCGTACGCGAGTTTTTGGCCGAGCATTTTACTGACGAAGTGCGTGCCGAAAATAACGCGGGCAAGCGTGGCGAAGGGTGGGGGCCAGCGATTCGCGCCTTCTTCGATACCGTCAATGAAAAGCGTTGGTTCGCCTGGAGCTGGCCAGCTGAATTCGGCGGTGCCGGTGGCGATCGCACTGCGCAGTTTGTCATCGAAGAAGAGTTTTATCGGGCCGCCGGTATTACGTTGGGTGGCGGTACCGGTGCACCAGCGATTTTGTCAGTGGGGACCGCTGCACAAAAACAAGAATTTGTACCCGGCGCCATTAAGCGTGAAATTATTTTTTGCCAGGGGTACAGCGAACCTGGCTGTGGCACTGACTTGGCCGGCATTCGCTGCCGTGCAAAACGTGTCGGTGACAAATACATTATCACGGGTCAAAAAATTTACACCACCAACGCACAAAATGCGACGCACATCTACTTGATGTGTCGCACAGATCCCGACTCAGTCCGTCATCGCGGTTTGTCGATTTTGCTCGTACCGATGGACGTGCCCGGTTTAACCGTGCGCCCACTCTGGACAGTACAAAATGACCCGCCAGCACCCTTTGGCACCACCTATGGTGAAGAGCGCACCAACGAAGTATTTTTCGACGACGTTGAGGTGCCTGTATCTTGCTTGTTGGGCGAAGAGGGTGGTGGTTGGGAAGTTGCGCGGCGTGGTTTGAATTTAGATCGCGTGGGCGCCTGGCGCTACTTGATTTCTGTGATGCGTGATGAAGATATCGTGAACTGGTTGCATGGCGAGGGCGAGTTGCAAAAATCGTTGCGCGAAGACGCGCAAGTGCGCGATAAAATCGCCGAGATGTGGACCGAGGCTGAAGTCTGCCGATTGATGACGATGCGCAGTATTAGCATCGAGCAAAGCGGCGGCAAATTCACCTACGAAGGTTCGGCCGAAAAAGTCTTTGCGCCCGAGCACAGCGTGCGTACGACCGAAGCCATCAGTCAGATTTTGGGGCCGTTTGCGCAGTTGATGCAAGGCTCGCCCACTGCAATTGAAAAGGGCGTCTTTGCCCACAATATCTTGGGCGCCTACCAGTCAACGATCAACCACGGCAGCGTTCAGGTGATGCGCGACCAAGTGGCCCGTATTGGCCTAGGTATGCCTCGCGCGGCAAAATAAAAAAGGTTATTTGAATCATGGATATTTTGCTTGACGATCAAGAAGTACAAATCCGCGAAGCGGCTTCAGAGTTTTTGGCGGGCGAGTGCACGTCTGCGTTAGTGCGTAAGATCGAAACAGATCCTCTGCAATATTCGCCCGCGCTGTGGGAAAAATTCGCTGAAAACGGTTGGCTGCAACTTTGCCTGTCTGATAAAAACGGCGGTCAAGAGTTGCCCTTAACCTATCTTGCCTTGCTATTTGAATTAGCTGGTTATCACATTGCGCCAATCCCCTTGCATGCGACCATGGTGCCCGCCATGATTATTGATCGGCATGGCAATGCCCAGCAGCAGCAACTCTTGCAGCAAGTGCTCAGTGGTGATTTGATTTTGAGCCATGCCGTGGCTGAGGCCAATGGTCGCTGGACACCCGAGTCGATTAAGCTTGAAGGCCGTGTCGAAGGCGATCAGCTTGTGTTGAACGGTACAAAAACTTTTGTGGGTAGTTACCGCGCCTCGCAGCAGTGTTTGGTGGTTTATCGCGAAGCGGCTGCTCCTCATCACTTAGGTGTGGTGTTGGTGCCTACTGACGCAACGGGTCTCAGTAGCGATGCCTTGGTATCGATGGCCAAAGATGGCGAAGCCAACGTGCAGTTCAATCACGTCATGGTCCCACTGAGTGCACGCGTGGGCACGTCAGCACAAGGCCATGCGATTGCACTTGAAGTTATGGATTTTTCTGCAGTGTTGTATGCCTCAATGATGGCGGGTGCAGGTCGCAGAACTCTTGACATGGCCGTGGCGCATGCCAAACAGCGTGAAGCTTTTGGTCAGCCAATCGGGGCGTTTCAGGCCATTCAACATTTGTGTGCCAACATGGTCAATGCGATTGATGGCACAACCATGCTCGCCCGTGAAGCGTTATGGCGCATCGATCAAAAGCTACCCCATCGCGTTAACGTGGCTCAGGCAAAGTCTTTTGGTAACGAACAATGCATGATGGTGGTGCGCTCGGCGCAGCAAATTCACGGCGGCATGGGCTTTATTCGTGACTTTGACCTGAACCTTTGGTATCGTCGAGTGGGCTCCTGGAGCCTGCGTGGTGGTACTGCTGCAGAGCATCGTCGCACGATTGCTGCGGCGTTGCTCGATCAGCCGGGCAAGGTTCGGATTGGTAATATTCCACAGCGCTAATGCTGTAGGGGTGAGCTTTTATGCGTCGTAGCGATTCAGGGATTGCAACTTACGACTGACCCGTCAACTCAGAGCAGCAACATCCTATTACAACAACTATTTACCTAGCTTATGAGACTGGTTCATCTAAGCCTGACTGCCCTGTTAAGTGTGTTAGAGTCTGGCTGGGTGCAAGCTCAAAGTCTGCCAGAGGCCGTCTCAATCGCGCTCTCTCAATATCCCACAATCTTGGCTGCCCAGGCGAACCAACAAGCCGCAGAACATGAGGTGACCCGTGCGCAAGGCGCATATTGGCCGCAGGTAAGCTGGACGGGTACTTACAACTACTACAATACCGGTACGGTACCAAGCACTTGGATACACTCTCCCAGTGTGAGCCTCAATCTGTGGTCGGGCGGACGCATTCAAGCCGACGTAGATCGCGCGCGTGCTCAAGTTGACGCGAATAGGCATTCGGTGACTATCACGCGCGATCAGGTGGCCCAACTTGCAGTACAGGGCTATTTAAACTGGGCGCGCAGCCAAGAGTTAGAGCGAAGTGCTCGAGAAAATTTCTTAGCACACCAACGATTGAACGCTCTAGTTTCAAAAATGGTTGAGGTCGATCCGGGGCGTAGTGTAGACCTTGAACAAGTCCGTGCACGACTTGCTGGCGCTCAATTAACGCTCGAACAAAATAAAGCGGGGCTTGCCATTGCGGCAGAGCGCGTTCGAAGAATGCTCTTAGGTGTCGTGCCGCGCGAGCCTTCAGGGCTTGACATTTTGCCTGCTCAAATGCCCGCCTCGTTAGAGGTTGCACTGACGTATTTAGGCGACACTAATCCCATCATTGCACGGCAAATAACGACACTCGCCGTCGCACGGGCCAACCTAGCGAGCGCCAACTCGCAACACGCCCCACAGATCAATGCGACCTATGGAAAACAAACGTTTCAAGGGACGGCTCAAGGTGACTATGTCGCTCAAGTCATGCTGACTGTACCGATTTTTCAAGGAGGCTCTGCCTACGGTGCAACGCAGTCAGCGATTGCTCAGCTCGAGGCAGCTGAGTATGGTTTGAAAGACACACGCATCACGCTTCAAGAAAGCCTTAGAACTAATTGGATCAACTGGATGAGTGCGCAAGAGCGCTTGAAAGTTGCCGACCAACAGGTCGCCCACGGCGCGAAAACCGTCGCTGGCTACTGGCAACAGTATCAGGTCAGCCGTCGTCAAATACATGAACTCCTAAATATACAGAATGAATTATTCACGTTTCAAGTCAATAAGATTTCTGCTCGCTTCGACATTCTTAATTTTCGAATTGCTGTCTTAGCCAATATTGGTCGCCTGGCGAGCGACTACAGCCTGTTGGTGCACAAAGCAGAACCCCGCGCCACCCAACAGTTTCCGTTAACCAAAATATCGCCTTAAGTGCGACTCTTACTTTGTTCTCCCTCACAAACGAGCCTTAATTGTTGATATGTCTAGATCTTGAATACTTCAAATACGCAACCAGCACCATCGCATGCAGATGCCGTCCACTGGTTTGGCGGGACGTTATGGCGCTTTCGTAGTTTTTATATCGACTCAATGCTCGCTACCATCATGGCGAATGTGCTGACCTTGGCATCGATATTTTTTACAATGAATGTCTACAACCGGATCGTGCCAACTCAGGCGTACGCGTCTTTATGGACGCTCGCAATTGGCACAACGCTCGCGATTTTTTTTGAATTTCTGATGCGCTGGTTCAAAGCCCGTCTGATCGATATCGGTGGCAAAAAAGCCGATCTGGAGATCAACGCAACGCTTTTGCAAGAAATCATGACGATTCGACTTGAGCACGGGCCCAATTCCGTCGGCATCTTCGCTAGTTCGATGCGCGATTTCGATGCACTCAGAGATTTTTTCTCTTCGGCCTCTTTGGTACTTGTCACCGACCTGCCGTTTGTTTTTTTATTTTTATTTTTGATCGGGATATTGGGCGGACCACTTGTGCTGATCCCTGCGTTGATTATCCCGATCTTATTGCTAGTGGGGTTCATTGCACAGCCGGGATTGACTCGCGCCATCCGTCAAAACATGAAAGAGGCTGGCGATCGACAAAGCGTCCTAGTTGAATCTGTACTCAATCTTGAGCTGCTCAAGGCTCATAACGAGCAGGGCTATTTGCAAGCGCGCTGGGAGCGCGCCAATTTAGCCAGCGCAGAGTCTTACCAAGAGTTGCGGTCGATCTCTAACATGATGACCGGCTTGACGGTCATGCTGCAGCAGCTGACTACGATCGGTATGGTGGTGTACGGTGTATACCTCATACACGAAAGAGATTTAAGTTTGGGCGCGCTCATCGCTTGCGTGTTGCTCGCGGGCCGGGCGCTCGCCCCCCTCAGTAACGTCATGTCACTGGCGACACGGTTTCAACAAGCCCTCAGCGCTCTCGACACGTTAAGCGGGCTCATGAAACGACCTCGCGATTTTGATCCAACCATGCAATACGCAAGTTTGACTCATTTTACGGGTGCGCTCGAAGCGCGAGACCTACAGTTTTCTTATCCAAGTGCACTGAATGTACCCGTGCTAAAGCAAGTCTCAGTGCGGCTGCAGCCAAGCGAACGTGTTGCTCTTGTTGGCGCCGTCGGAAGCGGCAAAAGCACTTTTTTGCGTACGATGTCGGGCTTGTATACCCCGCTGGCCGGTGAGGTCAGAGTCGACGGCATCAATATGTCGCAAATTAACCCAGCCACCTTGCGTCAGCGAATCGGATACATCGGACAAGACACGCAACTATTTTTTGGTACTCTCAGGCAAAACCTGATGCTGTCGAACCTCTCAATCACCGATAGCACGGTTCTTGAAGTGTTAAAGACAATCGGGCTCTACGAGTTGGTCGCCAAACATCCGCGAGGCTTAGATATGCATTTATCCGAGGCGGGGGGGGGTATTTCTGGGGGCCAACAACAGTTGGTCGCGATCGCGCGTCTGATGCTGCGAGACCCCGTCTACGTTTTTATGGATGAGCCGACGTCGCATATGGATGCGCAGACTGAAGCACTTGTGCTCTCTGCGCTTGAGCCCTGGCTAAACGGTCGAACAGTTTTGCTCTCGTCGCATCGTACCCAGTTGTTGAGGCTCGTCAACCGCGTCGTTGTGTTCGAGCGAGGTAGTATCCTCGCAGATGGCAGCAGAGATGATTTTGTGCGTTCTTTGCGCGCAGAACGTGGCGCGAAGAAAGAGCCCAAAGTCACTTCAACCGTCGCCGCACAACAAGTACCAAACGCTCGCTACACGATCAATTGGCAGTTAAAAAAATAACTATGCAAATTTCTGACTCCGACGAGAAAAGCGCAAGCCGCACTTTGCTGTTGGTCTGTCTGTTGACATTAATTGTTGCGCTGAGTTGGGCTGCTTTGTTCCAGTTAGATGAAGTCACAACGGGACAAGGCAAAGTGATCCCCTCGAGCCGCGAGCAACTGATACAGAGCTTAGAGTCTGGCATTTTAGAAAAAATGTACGTGCAAGAAGGACAGACGGTTGAAAAAAACCAGCCTCTTTTGCGGCTAGATGATTCGAGAAGTCACCCCATTTACCAAGAGGCCAAAGAGAAATGGCTCGCCCTTTCTGCACAAGCGGCCAGACTCCGAGCCGAGGCAAACGATCGTCCGATTGAATTTTCGAAAGACGTGTTGCTCGAGCCAGAGATCGCAGCGCGTGAGCAGCACACCTTTGAAATTCGCAAACGAACACTGACCGATCAAATCGCAGCCATGAAGCGATCGCTCGCCACGATCGATCGAGAGATGACGTTAGTGAGCCCTTTAGTCAAACAAAAAGTTGTGTCTGAAGTCGATTTGCTTCGTTTGCAGAGGCAAAAAGCAGACCTAGAAGGCGGTATTGCCGAACGATTAAATCGTTATCTGAGCGAGGCTGCGAACGAACTCGTTCGGATAGAATCCGAGCTTGCCCAATCTCGAGAAAATATGCGCGCGCGGGCGGATGCCTTTAATCGTTCGACGATCGTTTCACCGATGCGCGGTATTGTTAAAAATATTTTGGTCAACACAATTGGCGGCGTGATTCAGGCTGGTCAAAACATTGTTGAAATCGTACCGCTCGATGAGCAACCGATCGTCGAGGCCTTTGTCAAACCTTCAGAGATCGCCTTCCTAAAACCCGGTCAAGCAGCAACCGTCAAGCTGAGCGCGTATGACTACAATAAGTATGGGGGTTTGGCTGGTGTCCTTGAACATCTCAGTCCAAATACCATGCGCGATGAAAGTAAACCTAGGCGCCCTGGAGCGCCTCCCGTCGATCTGGACGAAGCCTATTATCGGATCTTGGTGCGGATAACGGATCCTGACCTCAGCCGCAAAGGAATGGTCATGACCCTCCTTCCAGGCATGACCGCAATGGTCGAGTTGCGCACCGGACAGAAAACGGTCTTAGACTATCTGATTGGCCCCATCAAAGCCTTGAGCGAGGCCTTACGCGAGCGTTGATGGCAGGGGACGACCAACCAGCGCTCGCGGGTGTTCACACAACAATTGGCTCCTTTTTCAAACAGCCAGAAGCCCTGCAGTGTGATCCACCTCGGGTACGTAAGCCGTGACCGGTGGAACGTAAGCTGAAACAGTGACTGGCGCCGCAACGGGCAAGGCAGCAGGACTTGCCGTCTCAGAATGGTCGCTTGAAACTGAACTTGTCGAACTTGCCGAACTTGTCGAACTCGTCGAACTTGCCGAGGTTGCAATAGTCTTGCTGACCGACTCAGGGGAATCATTTCTTTGTACTGAACTGCTCGACACAGTAGCGCTCGTGCCAGCGTCAGCAGCGGCCAACGGGCTCGCAGCCGTCGATAATTTAGCTTCAAGAGAGGAATCGAGCGCAGGCGCTGAAGCGTTGATCGTCGTCGAGCTAGTCGTAGAGCCAGGCGTAGCGTTAGTCGTAGCGTTGGCGGTAGTTGAGTCAGACACTAACGCGTTCGTGGTGCTGATGGTGGTTGAGTCAGACACTAACGCCTTTGTGGTGCTGACGGTAGTTGAGTCAGACACTAACGCGTTCGTGGTGCTGATGGTGGTTGAGTCAGACACTAACGCCTTTGTGGTGCTGAGGGTGGTTGTGTCAGACACTAACCCCTTCGTGGTGCTGACGTCGCTTGCCGAGAGCGCTGAACTGCCGGTTTTGCTGCTGCTCACGCTCGACGAGACTGCCGCCGCAGAAACAGGAGCCAGGCTCACTGTCGTCGTGACAAAATCAGCAGACGTTAATTTCGCGATCGTTGTATTTGCAACCACAGCTAAGAATTCACCCGAGACGCTCTGTATCACGGCATTGGCTTTTGCGGTGTTCGTGCCGTTACCTTGGCTAATCACGAGGTCTTTGAAAGTGAGTGCACCAGATAAGCCAAAGACATCCGCACCATCGGTAAAGTCAAGCACAGTATCCGCCTGTGCCACCGCGGTACCGCCATCTCCCCTCGCTAAGACAAAGGTGTCGCTACCCAGTCCGCCCGTAAGTTTGTCGGCCCCAAGACCGCCCATCAAAACATCGTCACCGAGTCCGCCTTTAAGAGCATCAACGCCTCTGCCTCCTACTAAGGTATCGGTATTTGAAGAACCCGTGAGCGTCACTGCAACTGAACTATTGGCATTGTTGACAAGCCAACCACTCGAACCAGTCGCCGCAGCGAGGTTCACGTTAAACCCTGAGGCTTGAATGCTCGCGCGACCTGAGTTGCTCGTTGATGCGTTAGCGCTCCAGGCTTGAGCGATCGCGATATTGGCTGCAGCGCCAGCGCTGATGGCCACTTGATCTGCACCACCCAAGCCAAGATCTGAAATCGTATCGGTACCAGAGTCGACCTCAAAGCGATCAACGTCACCGCCGCCCACTAAGGTGTCATTTCCATCGCCACCGCGAAGCAGGTCGTTGCCTAGCCCTCCGTTGAGTGAGTCTGCGCTGCTGCCACCAATTAAGGTGTCAGACCGTACCGATCCAATAACCGTAACGGCCACAGCGCTTGAGGCATTGCTGACTGTCCAGCCATAAGCACCCGAGGCCGCATTCAAATTCACATGATTGCCGGCTGCGTTTAAATTTGCGGTGCCTGAATTCGTTGTCGTCGTTGAGGCGGTCCAGGTCGTGGCTAATGTCGCAGTCACCCTCGCTCCGGTGGACACCACAATCGAGTCTGCACCACCCACACCCAAATCGGTCACCGTATCAGCACCTGAATCAATCACAAACTTGTCGACCCCCGTACCACCTGTTAGAAGATCTGCGCCAGCACCTCCGGTTAGTGTATCGTTGCCCGCGCCACCCGATAACGTATCCGCGGCAGTGCCACCAACGAGCGAATCCGCTTGCGCAGAGCCAATGAAGGTGACTTGTTGGGCGCTACCTGAATTGCTAAGTTGCCAGCCATTTGAGCCGGTGGCTGCGGCAAGATTCAGGTTGAAACCGCCGCTGGCAACGGTGGCGGTCCCCGTGTTGCTAGTCTGACTCGTCGCGGTCCAGTCGTTGACGGCAGTCGCTCTCGCCTTGGCACCCACGGCTACGACCACTGAATCAGCCCCACCACTACCCAGGTCTTGAATCGTGTCGGTACCCGCATCTACAACAAATTTGTCAACACCCAAGCCACCAGTCAGGGTGTCATTACCTGCCTTACCTGTCAGTGTGTCGTTTCCAGCGCCGCCCGTCAGCGTATCCTTACCCGAGGTACCCACTAAGTTCAAGTCAGCAACCGGTGGTGGTGGCACCACCCCTAGATTCAACATATCCGCGACATCTAAACGACCGCCCGTCACCGTTTTGCCAACTAACGAGGCTGTTGCGTCTGTCGAGCTTAGCAAGGCAGTCCGAATTTCTGCTGCGGTCGCATTGGGATTTGCAGACGCATAGAGTGCCACAGCCCCTGCGACGTGAGGTGTGGCCATTGACGTGCCGCTGAAGGTTCCATACGAGTTTCCGGGCAGCGTGGAATACACCGATGAACCCGGAGCCGCGAGATCAACTTGCGTTGCACCGTAACTTGAAAATGATGACAGAGCACCCGTACTGGTTAACGAGGCCACAGCAATGACCGAGTCGTAACCCGCAGCGGCCGTCGTGTTGTAGTTGGAAGGATAATTCGCAGTCACATCGTTATTCGAAGCTGAATTACCTGCGGCGGCAATAAACAAGATATCGCTCTGAGCCGATCGATTAATCGCATCCTGCAGCGCATTTGAAGCACCACCTCCACCCCACGAATTGTTGGTCGCAACAAAATTTTCGCCACTGAGCGCCACTTTCGAGGCCGCGGTAAAGTAATCGATCGCTTTCACGGCGTTGGCTGTTGAGCCAGAACCGCCGGCATCCAAAAATTTGAGACCGACAAGCTCAACGTTCCAGGACACGCCTGCTACGCCAACGTTATTCCCTCCCATGGCGCCAATCGTGCCCGCTACATGCGTGCCGTGACCGTTGTCATCAAAGGGGTTGTTGTCGTTACTGGCAAAGTCCCAACCCACTAAATCGTCGATGTAACCGTTGCCGCCCTCGTCAACACCATTCGCCCAACGCGAGTCACTTAACAAGTCTGCCGCGTCAATGTAACTATTCGCATTTGTATCAGCGACGAACGCTTGGTTAGCCGTTGCATTTAAATCACTGAACGTAATCAACCCATCTTGATCAATGTCTTTAAGAACTGAGTAAATCGTGGTTGGAATCTCTTTTTGATTCAGCCAAATATTCTGATAAAGATCTTGGTGTGTGTAGTCGATACCCGTATCAATGACTCCGATCACTGTTTTGGTTGAGCCAACAAATCCGGCTGCCCAGGCTTCGCCCGCCTGGCTCCCAAATTGATTGACCGTCGCAGTTTGATCGCCATACATTCCCCACAAACTTCCTTGGGTGTAACCGGGATCGTTACTGATGGCCATAATAGAAACTAGCGAGTCTTCATCTGAGACGGCTTGCGCGGCATTCGATTGCTCTGCTTGCGAATCATCTGATACTGATGCATCGGCATCAATACCGAAAACATCTGAGGCCTCCCAAGACTCGGCGACCATCAGAGACTCAGAGGCTATCAGAGCAGCCGCTGACTGTTTGGAATCTTCCTGAACGCCGATCAGATCCGGAGCTTGGGTCACACTAATATCTAAAGCACCAGCTGGGCTCTGTTCCGAGTCACTCGATTGTGCGCCGATCTCTGTTTGGGGTTCTTGAGCGTAAGTGTCGGGTTGCGTTGAGCCTTCAGGCTTTGCACCGATCTCTGTTTGGGGCTCTTGAGTTGAAGAGTCGGGCTGCGTTGAGCCTTCAGGTTGAGGTGAAACAATTTGCTCTGGTTGCGGCAATATCGTCACGACACCATTGGGCTCAGCAAAGCGAACCGAATCATGACTAGAAATAATCTTAAGCGCGTCTTGGACGCTGAGATTGTCTCCAATTTTTACAAGTACCAAGCTGTCGCCAGAAGAATTTGTTTCAGCAGCACGAATCACTTCAAGTGTTTGACCCTGAACAGAATCCAGCACTTGCGCCTGCGCCGCCGCAGTCGAGCCTGTCTTAAACTGCACCAAGACTGTTCGGGCGGTAGACGAGGTAACAGCGGAGTCTACTGTGGCTGAAAAACTCGAGAAAGATGGCGTTGAGTCCCACTGAGACGCGGCGACCATCAGGTGGTTTGTCTCGCTTTCAGTGACTGAATCTGTAGCCTCTAAAAGAACGGCACCTTGATTTTTAAGTGCTGTAGTCAACTTTGAATCGATCGCCATAATTGTCTCTTAGCAGGCCTGTGAACGGGTGTCGAAAACGTTCAGGCAGTGTCATTTAAAAACTAAAACTGTTGATGGTTCCAGCAAAAAACGTAAGCGAACAAGAACGTCGACCTGTGTACTTTTTCAATTTCTAGCGATGAAAAGGTTTTAAAGATATAGTTTGTGGCCGCTTGATACGTTTTAGCCTACAAATAATATTGCTAACGCCGTTTCGCGTCAGTAAAAACAAATACTCTTTGTGATCTTTTGCCAGTGTTTTCATCATAGGCGTTGGGTTTGCCGATGACTGAAGCGCGAGGTGGCGCACGATCCTGGGTCAACCCAGGCCACCTCAACGTACTCATTGCAAAGACCCTTTCGAAATAATCGCACAAAAATATCGCAATACTGAACGATCAACGTGGCTGAGGGGGTGGGGTGATTGGTGTCAATAACTGACCCACCTCTTTGTACGATAAGGTTTGCACGCCATCAGTAAATTCGATTGCTTTGCCGCTGTAAACGACTGCACGCGTTGCCAGCGGTTTTAGCTTCTGATCAAAATGTTGCAATGCTTTTTTAAAACTTGCATTCCAGGTGCTAGCGGATTTAATCTCGATCCCTAAAAGTTCGCCGCCCTGCTTGTGTAACAGATCGATTTCATGACCTTGATTGTCTCTATAAAAATAGAGATTAGGCGTGAGACCTTGGTTGTAGCGTGCCTTGAGCGCCTCAAGTACGACTAGATTTTCGAACATGTTACCGATTAGTGGATCGCGCCCAACTTGGTCGACGCGCTCTATCCCCAGCAAGTAACAAAGTAATCCCGTGTCGGTGAAGTAAATCTTCGGGGTCTTGATCACGCGTTTGCCAAAATTCTCAAAGTAGGGCGGCAGACGAAAAATGACGAATGAGGCCTCTAGAATCGATAGCCAAGACTTGATGGTCATGCTGTCAACACCCACATCGCTCGAAAGCGATTGATAGTTGATAATCTGCCCGACTCGGCCCGCCAGTAGTTTCATAAACTTTTCAAAAAGAACTACGTCTTTAAGTTTGATCAGTAACCTGACATCCCGCTCGACATAGGTTTGAAAGTAGTTGGCGTACGCTGTGTGTGGCCGTTGCTGCTGATCGTAGATGCGGGGTAAAAAACCTTGAAAGATGTATTCACTCGGGGTGTCAAAATCAATCTTGGCTTCGTGTAGTTCTGCGATTGAAAGAGGTAGCAGGTGCAAAATCCCGGTGCGGCCCGCCAGCGATTGCGTGACGGCCTCGCGCAGCAGTAGTTGATGCGAGCTCGTCAGCACAAATTGCCCATTACCCTTGTTTTGATCAACGATTTCTTGCAAATAGCTTAGTAGATGAGGCGTGCGCTGTATTTCATCAAAGATGGTGCGTTCAGAATACTGTTTGAGAAACGCTTTAGGGTCATCGGTAGCAAACTGACGAGTTTCAGGATTTTCTAGGTTCACGTACTGGTAATCAGGCAGTACCGCTTTGAGCAAGGTGGTTTTGCCGGATTCGCGCGGACCAAGAATGGTGACGATCGGGTACTCGCTGAGCTGTGTTTGCAGCTCGGGTTGGAGGTGTCGCGGTATCATTTATTGAGTTTAAACCATACTAATTCAGAGTTCAACTCTGGATTAGTATGAAATTTCGAGGCAAACAGCTTTGAGTTCGTAGTAAAACTGGGCGACGAATAGCGGTCAAAAGTACAAATATTCGCGATGGTAAGATGAAAAAATGTCCATTCATCCCCCCGTTTTACTTCAAGCCGAAGGCCTATCCAAACGGGTTTCGCCTGAGCGCTGGCTATTTCGTGATTTGAATGTCTCTGTTGGTCTGGGCGAACAACTTGCGCTTCGAGGTGCCTCAGGGGTGGGTAAATCGACACTGCTCAATCTGATGGCGGGGCTTGATCTCCCCGACGAGGGGCGTGTGCTTTTAAAAGGTCAGAGTCTGGCTGATATGACCAAGAGTGAACAGCTGGCTTTGCGTCGCGCGACCTTTGGTTTTGTGTTTCAGGCATTTCATTTAATGCCGCATCTCAATGCTTTGCAAAATGTGATGGTGCCGTGTTTGTTGGCGGGTTTAGCCTTCGCGCAGGCGAAAGAACGTGCTGTGCGTTTACTCGAAGCACTCGAGCTCACGGGCGTCGCGCAATCTTTTCCCTCGGTTTTATCCGGCGGCGAACAGCAACGCGTAGCGTTGGCGCGAGCGCTGGTACATCGCCCTGAAGTTGTCTTGGCCGATGAACCCACCGGCAATCTTGATCCTGAAACGGCACACAAAGCCCTGAGCCTTCTTTGTAGTACCTGTCGCGAGCAAGGTGCGGCGTTACTGATGGTGACGCATTCAGCTGAGTCAGCAGCCAGGCTTGATCGCACTTTTGTTTTAACCGGCTAATGCTGTTCTTTTGGCTCTTGACCTCTGCCTTTCGAGCGCAACCGGGCCGTTGGCTGATCGCTGGGCTCACCGTCGGGCTGGGTATTGGCTTAGCCGTAGCCATTCATACGGTGAATCGTTCTGCCTTAAGTGAATTTGGTCGTGCACTGGATACGGTGAATGGTCAGGCCTCGGCACAACTCGTCGCAACCTCAGGCGACTTCTCAGACGAGTTGCTAGACGCAGTGGTATCTCGTCAAAAAGAATTAGGCATACGCTCAGTGAGCCCCGTACTTGAGCGCGCAACGCAACCCGTGCGAGTACTTGGCCTCGATATTTTTCAAGCGGGCCGCGTGACCTCTGCTTTGCTTCCGTCTGTTTCTGACAATCGACGCCTGCAGGTGTTTGATGAGAGTGCGATCTTTCTGTCAGCAACGGCGTTAAAAGAGTTGGCGGTCGCGGTGGGAGACGACCTGAATCTTTTGTTTGGCGGTAAAACGCAAACGTTTAAGGTCGCGGGTCTTGTACCAGGTGTCGCTGGGCAGAGTTTGGCGGTGATGGATTTGGGTGTCGCGCAGTGGCGTCTGGGCGGGCTTGGCCTACTCAGTCGGTTGGATATTCAACTGGTTGATGGTGGCAGCGCGAAAGACTTGGCCGCGGCGCTTAAAAATTTAAACTTGGGACTCACTCTGGTGACTGCCGAGGACCGTGACCGCAGGATGTCTAATTTATCGCGTGCCTACCGTGTGAATTTGAGCGTACTCGCCTTGGTCGCGTTATTCACGGGTGCGTTTCTGGTGTTTACGACGATTAGTTTTTCTGTGCTGCGCCAGCAGTCTGAACTCGCGCTCTTAAGCGTACTGGGTGCCGCTCGCACGTGGTTGTTTGGTTTAGTCTTGACGCAGGCCTTGTTGGTGGCCGCGCTCGGTGGCTTGCTGGGCCTTGGTTTGGGCTTGGGCGTTGCCTGGGTCTTGCTGCGTGTGATGGGAGGGGATCTTGGAGCGGGCTATTTTTCAACGACCGTACCGCCTCTGGATATTGATGTTTCGGTATTGCTAGGATTTTGGTTGCTATCCTTGGCTGTTGGCGCGATCGCAGGATATTTTCCTGCGCGGGCGGCCACCGCAGGTTCGCCCGTGTCTCAGTTGCGTGCGGGCGCAACAGAGCGTACGCTCAAGCCCGTTTTGAACGCTCGAATCGCTGCTGTGCTGGCGTTAACCAGTATCGTATTGACGCTGATGCCACCCATAGATGGTCTGCCTCTTGCGGCGTATCTGTCGATTGCCTTTTTATTGTTTGCGGGGATCGCGTTGATGCCTTCACTAGTGAAGCAGTTCTTTACGTGGATGGCTCGGCTCATACCTAGCGCAGGCGCACGCGCGATTTCACCGTCACTGACCCTTGCGGTGTGGCGTCTTGCGCAAGCGCCTGCGAGCGCGGCAGGGCTGATCGCCGGCGTGGTGGCTGCGCTAGCTTTAACCGTTGCGATGGTAGTAATGGTGGCTAGTTTTCGGGATTCAGTTACGCAGTGGCTAGATAAAGTTTTACCCGCAGATTTGTATGCGAGTTTGACGCGCGCTGATTTAAATGAGCCCTCAGGGCAGGATCCCACCTCGCATGCAAATAACGCCTCAGGGCAGGATGCCACCTCGCCTGCAAATAACGCCTCAGGGCAGGATCCGACCTCGCTTCTCAGACTTGCAACCATACCCGGAATTGCGCGCGTGGAATTGACTTTGCAACAGAAGATTCTGTTTCGCCCTGAGCAACCCGAGGTCATGCTGATTGCTCGGCCTGTTCCTTCTGGTCGCGCCGCTCAAGTGCTGCCTGTAACGGGTGATTTATCTGTTCAACCGAGGGAGATCACGAATCCCTTGCCAGAGGTCTTTGTGTCTGAGGCGATGCTAGATTTATATGGTTGGAAACCCGGCGAGATTCATACCTTGCCGGTGAAGGCAAGCAACGGCGAGTATCTCTCGGTGTGGGTAGCAGGTGTGTTTCGCGATTATGGCCGTCAGCACGGCTCGGTTGTCATGGATATCTCGGAGTATCAGGCGCTGACGCAGGACAGGCGTCGCACAGATATTGCGCTGTGGCTGACGCCTGATTCAAATCCAGCCGTGGTGTTAGAGCGTCTACGGAAGCAATTTCCTCAACTTCAGGCGCTTGAGTTTCGAAGCTCTTCTGACTTGCGTGCCTTATCGCTGACGATTTTTGATCGAAGTTTTGCGATGACCTACGCGCTAGAGGTGGCAGCCTTGTTGGTTGCGCTTTTTACGGTTGCCGCGGGGTTTGCCGGACAGGCGCTCTTGCGACAGAAAGAATTTGCGCTCGTGCAGCAACTGGGTCAATCGTCATCACAGCTTACCCAGTGGATTAGTGTTGAGTCGGGCCTCTTGCTTGCGCTTGCCGCGTGTTGGGGAACTGTACTCGGCTTGTTGATGAGTCAGGTGCTGATTCACCGCGTCAACCCCCAATCATTTCACTGGACCATGGAGACAAGCCTGCCTACAGTCGCAATCGTTGTACTCATTCTTGTGACTGTCTTGTTGGGGATGCTTGCAGCAGTCTGGGCCGCAAAAAGAAACTTGAATTCAGAGCGACTGGCTTTGTCTTTGCGCGAGGACTGGTGATGCAACGCTTAACAAAAAAAACAGCAAAACCGACGTCTAAACCTTTGGCAAAATTGACAGTGCAAAGCACCTTACGCAGAGCGTGGGTTAAACGTTTTCTGATGTTAGCTTCAGTGCCTTCTTTACCCTTGGGGCTTACATCGGCGTTTTCTGCTTCAACGCCAAATTCTGCGTTACCCGCACCTTCATCATTGCTTGTCGGTGCCGCTGCCTCGGCGCACCCTGTGACAGCCGCCCAAGCCGAAAGCGTTAAGGGCTCAGCTTACCCAAAAGTGTTTCCAAGAAAACTAGTTTTTCCGCGGGATTTTGGCGCACATCCAGACTATCGTACAGAGTGGTGGTACATGACGGGGTGGTTAGGTGAGGGTGCAGATAGGCTGGGCTTTCAAGTGACATTTTTTAGAAGCCGGACGCTGCATCCTGAGAGTAATCCAAGTCGGTTCGCACCGCGTCAGCTCCTGTTTGCGCATGCCGCCTTAGCGCTACCGAGCGAGGGCCAGTTGCTTCATGCTGAGGTGGCTGGCCGAGCAGGTCCGGCTGGCGCTTCCTTTGGTACAGCAGACACCGCGCTTGCACTTTCTGGCTGGAGCCTACAACGCACGGTTGATGATCATTACAAGATCTTGATTCCGGCAGACCAATTTACGCTTGAGCTTGATGCGTTCACTTCGCTTGCTCCGGTCTTGCGAGGTGAAGACGGGTATTCTTTAAAAGCGCCAAGCTCACAATTTGCAAGTTACTACTATAGTCGCCCGCAATTAAACGTTTCAGCGCGGGTCACGTTAAAAAAATCTTTAGGTAGCCGTCGCAGAACAGAACCGCCTTTGAGCCTCTCAGGGTCTGCCTGGTTTGATCATGAGTGGTCAAGCAGCTTGCTGATTGCGGGTGCTGTCGGTTGGGACTGGATTGGCATCAATCTTTTAGATGGTAGTAGTTTGATGGCGTTTCGGATGCGAGACGCCGAAAAAAATACTCTCTTCAGTGTGTGGGACTGGCGCGGTGAGCGGGGTCCGGTGATCGAGAGGCGGCAGGATGTGAGCTGGCAACCTCTTGGTCAATGGCGTTCACCCAGATCGCTTGTCACTTATCCTGAGCGCTTACAGCTGAGATTGGCAGGTCGTACGTTGACCTTGCAGCCTTTAATGCCAGACCAAGAAGTCAATGCGCAGGCCAGTACAGGCGGCTTTTATTACGAAGGCGCAGTTGAACTCACAGAAAACGGTAAGTTACTTGGCAGGGGGTACCTAGAACTCACCGGCTATGGTGCGCCCGTGGTGTTGTAGTGTTCGACGCTATGCGAGTCAGCGTCGTCGGGGTTTGTATCGCAGTCGTTCTTATTGCAGCACTTCGCGCTAAAGTCGTCGTGCCAGTAAACTCATTTCTTTCAAACTGATTTCATATGCCATCAAAACTTAGTAGTCTTATCGGCTGGTTGCAAGAATATCAAGTTCTCTCGCGCTATCGAAAGCAATGGTTTCTGGCAGCGCTATTTTTGGTCTTGGCAGCGGGTGCAACACTTGCCGTGCCGCTTGCTTTTCGCGGGCTGGTAGACGCTGGGATCACCAGTGAGGCTAGTGACCTTAAATTTATCTACTTGCTGGTTTTAGCGATAGTCTTAGCTGTTGTGACGGCTAGTCGGTTTTATATGATGTCCTGGCTCGGCGAGCGTGTCGTCGCTGATATACGTCAGCGTGTCTTTAAAAACGTTTTACGCCAGAGCCCGGTGTATTTCGAAACGCTACAAACCGGTGAGGTGCTATCCAGACTCACCAGCGATACGACGGTGATTCAAACCTTGGTGGGTTCAAGCATTTCGATTGCGCTGCGCAGCACGCTAATGTTGCTTGGCGGGATGGCGATGATGCTGGTGACGAGCATTTGGCTTGCAACTGTCATGATCGTGCTACTACTTTTGATTGTGCTTCCGCTTTGGGCGATGGGGCGACGCGTGCGCAAAATGTCGCGTGCCAGTCAGGATAAAGTCGCAGATACAAGCGCGATGGCCGGAGAGGTTTTAAATGCAGTCACAACTGTTCAGGCTTTTGTACGCGAAGCGTATGAGCAAAAGCGTTTTGACGCGGCCGTAGAAACGGCTTTTAGCGAAGCTAAAAAGCGTATCACCGTGCGCGCCTTACTCACTGCGCTCACGATTACGATGGCCTTTGCTGTGATCGTGTTTGTGTTGTGGATGGGCGCTCGACAAGTGACTGCGGGTGCAATGACAATCGGCGAACTTACGCAGTTTGTTCTGTACGCTGTGTTTATTGCCGGGTCGATCGGTGCACTATCTGAAACCTTTGGAGATGTGCAGCGTGCCGCGGGCGCCATGGAGCGCTTGGTTGAGCTGATGCAAGAAGCTCCCGAGTTAGCTGATCGTACGCAACCTCACCAGCCGGTTATTTTGGGCTCTAAAGAGGCGATCGTGTTGAAAGACGTCACGTTTACCTATCCTTCGCGCCCCGATTTTTTGGCAATGCATCAGGTGTCATTTGTCGTGCCTCAGGGGGCACGCTATGCTTTGGTTGGTGCTTCAGGCGCAGGTAAAAGCACACTGTTCTCGTTGTTGTTGCGCTTTTACCAACCGCGCTCTGGGCAGATCGAAATTTTTGGTCGAGATGCCAATGAATGGCCGGTAGGCGACCTGCGCAACAGCATCGGTATCGTTTCGCAAGAGCCTGTGATTTTTGCGACCAGTGCGCTAGAAAACATCCGTTACGGCAGACTCGATGCAAGCGATGAAGAGGTGATCGCCGCTGCGAAGACGGCGCACGCGCATGGGTTTATCTCGGCGCTACCCCAAGGGTACGATAGTTTTTTAGGCGAACGTGGCGTGCGTTTATCTGGTGGGCAAAAGCAACGGATTTCAATTGCACGCGCCATCTTGAAAAACCCACCGATTTTGCTGCTTGATGAAGCTACCAGTGCGCTAGACGCAGAGTCTGAGCGCGAAGTGCAAATGGCGCTCGATGCCGTGTTGCCAGGCAGAACCTCATTGACGATCGCCCACCGCCTTTCGACCGTGATGCAGGCCGATCACATCATCGTGCTTCAAGATGGTGCGGTGATTGAACAAGACACGCACGAGGCGCTGCTCGCGCAAGGCGGGCTCTATGCAAGGCTTGCTAAACTTCAATTCACTTAATCGTTTGAAAATGACAAGTTTTTATCCAACTCTCGCCTTCGTTGATATAGAGACGACCGGGTCTCATTTTGATCGCGATCGCATCACCGAAATCGGCATCAAAACGCTTAGCGATGGTCATGAGAGTATCTGGGAAAGCCTGATCAACCCAGAAACCTTTATCCCACTGAATATTCAAAGACTGACCGGTATCTCACCACAAATGGTTGCCGGACAACCTACCTTTGAGGACCTCGCGCTCACGATTAAAAAAGAGCTTGAAGAGAAAATTTTTGTCGCGCATAACGCGCGCTTTGATTATGGCTTCATCAAGGCCTCCTTTAAGAGACTAGGCATCGATTTCAGGCCAAAGGTACTTTGTACCGTCAAGCTTTCTAGGTTACTGTTTCCTGGGCAGCCTAGGCACAACTTAGACACGATTATCAACGCCCACGGCTTGAGTGTCAGTGCCAGGCATCGAGCCTTAGGCGATGCAGATTTATTAGTGCAGTTCTGGCGAGTCTGCGAGCAGACTGTAGGCCCTGCGCGTTTACTCGCTGCGCTGAATCAATTAATTGGTCAGGCAAGCCTGCCTCCCAACATCGACCAGAGTGTGATCGATGCGATCCCCGACGGACCCGGCTGCTACATCATGTACGGTGAAAATAGGGTGCCTCTATACATTGGTAAGAGCATTGCGTTGCGTACGCGTGTGCTTGGGCACTTTCAAGCCGCGCTAACCAACCGAAAAGAAATGAAGCTCTCGTTGCAGGTGAGGGAGGTTGACTGGATCGAGACAAGCGGTGAGCTAGGAGCACTGATTCTTGAAGCGAAATTGATTAAAGAACGTATGCCCAGCATGAATATCAAGCTGCGTCGTTCTAAAGATTTGTGCGCCTGGCAGTTGGCGCATGATGCAGCTGGCGTTTTACGACCCTCCCTTGTTAGTCATCAAGAGTTGACGCCTGGGCTTCAAGATAATCTTTATGGATTGTTCTATAGCAAAAGAGAGGCTCACGCTTATTTAGGCGCAGTCTCAAAGAAGTATCGCCTCTGCGCCGCGTTACTGGGTTTAGAAAAAGTAGAGGAAGGAAAATCCTGCTTCGCTTACCAGGTTAAACAGTGCGCAGGCGCCTGTATCGGCGCGTCTTCTGTTGAGTTACACAACTTGCATGTCCAAACGGCGCTTAATTTTTATAAAGTTCAAGCGTGGCCCTATCAGGGTGCAATCGCGATCAAAGAGGGAGACGAGATGATCGTACTGAACAACTGGTGTTATTTGGGTACCGCCATTAACGAAGAAGAGCTTTACGAACTGGCAGACTCCGAGCAAGTCGATTTTGATCTGGATATCTACAAGCTTTTGAAAAAAGCCTTAGCTGGGCCGTTTAAGCAGCAGGTGATCAAATTGAGGAGCGCGGTCTGAGGTCTCGCTCTTACACGTAGTCGCGATTTTTTTGAAGCAATAGGCTCAGACAAATAAATCTTAGGACTGTCAAAAAAATAGTTAAGCAATCTTTTTTTGAGTTAATCTATTAATTGCTGATACCCACTTGACTATGATGTTGAGAAGGCCCGCAGCCAGTTAAAAAGGGGCAAGCCTATGTTTGGTATTTTTAAGTTTCTGAATTTTCTCTTCCAAAATGTGCGCAGTCTTCTAGACCCCAACCTAAACCCTCTGCGCCATGCACCAGTCTACGTTCGGTACATCGCCAGCATTCTATTGTTCTGTTTCTGGTGTTTGGCATTTGGTCTTTACATCGGCGAGCCAATGTCCATCCCTTACAACATGCTTGGGCACATCGCAGTCATTAGCATGGCTTTCGTGACATGGGGCGTATTCAAACAATCTAATCGAATTTATGGGCCCAGAGCGGGCACAGAAGATTGGCTCCGGATGCCAGATCGCAGCAGCCGTTGTGATGAGATGACGGACGATGAGCGCAATGCCAGGATTAAAGAGCTGAACAAGCAATAAAGGCATGACGCCATTGCTATCAGTCTTGGCGGGCCAGCCCTCACTACATCACAAACCGCCTGAGGTGCTGAAACCTCAGGTATTTTGCTTTTGGTCTGCGAGAGGGATACTAGCCATCATCACTATTAGGCAACATCTTTAGGCTATGTTCGTATCTTTACCAGCACCGATCAGTCGATCTACATCGGCAAACAATTTTTCTGCAAGTAGCCTGAGCTCAGCGATTGCCGACTCTTCGATTTCAAGAAAGCCCTCATATTCAGCCAAATTGCGTTTTTGATGTGCTGCGTCGAGCACTCGCCACTGACTGGCTGGCCACGCTAGCGTGTGGCCAAGAGACTGAAAAACAATATAGCGGTTTTCACTGCGATAGCCGTGCCAACGAAGTGCTGCAAGTGCGCCCCCATGTATTGCGTTATACACACTAGTGAAGCGCCCTTCTTGAGACACTTGCGGATAGCTCGAGTCTGCAAGACGCTTGCGCGCCATCACTAACATGCGGTCAATTTCCGCACGGTTCATTGGTTCAGCTTTTATCTTACCAATTTTGGCAAGATTACTGAGCGCTTCTAAAGTCATCCATATTTCCAAGCAGTTGAATCATGGGTTGTCTCAGCACTTTGTTCACAAAGGAGTCTGTATC
>Ga0209551_1000062_pt1 | contig 31551 bp, 28 predicted proteins | sample LauGreSuBDMM15SD_2_FD_187568 | JGI IMG/M metagenome (GOLD analysis project Ga0209551, IMG submission 187568) | Freshwater lake microbial communities from Lake Michigan, USA - Su13.BD.MM15.SD (SPAdes) (version 3) | ecosystem: Environmental > Aquatic > Freshwater > Lake | place: Lake Michigan, USA... | reverse complement strand
ATATACTGCTCTGTTGAGACTTTAGCAACTGAAATATCAACAGATGTGGAAAATTGATGTGAACAATTACAAACCCTCTATCCCAATTGAATTTGAGGATTTATCCCCACTAAATGTTAGTTTCTTAAGAAAAAAAAGCTTGATTTATCATTTTTTTTTGTAACAGATAAGTAAGTAGTGGATTATATAGTTAAAATGGATAATTTTGTGCCAGATGAGCAACAAAGTATACCAAAATATCCTAGATAAAAAAGCGAAACATCAAAAGGCATTTGCTGTCTTAATTGACCCAGATAAGCTAGGTGGTGTTGATTTACAGAATACAATTAACCTTGCTGTTCAATACAAAATAGACTTTATTTTTGTTGGCGGGAGTTTAGTGGTGACGGATACTTTAGACCAAGTGGTTGCTCAGATCAAACAAGCTTGTTCCATTCCAGTATTGTTGTTTCCTGGATCCCCAGACCAGATTACCCCAAAAGCAGACGCTTTATTATACCTATCCTTAATTTCTGGACGCAACCCAGAACTACTCATTGGCCAACATGTGATTAGCGCCCCATTTGTAAAACAAAGCGGATTGGAGATTATTCCTGTAGGATATATGTTGATAGATGGGGGGATGCCAACCACAGTCTCTTATATATCCAATACCAACCCAATTCCTGCGAATAAAAATGATATTGCAGCATGTACTGCTATGGCTGGTGAAATGTTAGGCTTGAAGCTAATTTACATGGATGCGGGCAGCGGCGCAAAAAATGCCATCCCAACCAGCATGATCCAACAGGTTGCAAAGCATATATCTACACCTATCATCGTAGGTGGTGGTATCACGACTCCAGAAAAAGCAATTGAAAACTGTAAAGCTGGTGCAGATATTATTGTAATAGGTAATGCCATTGAAAAAGACACTGCCTTAATTCAAAAGATCGCCGAGGCCATTCATAGTTTGAATTAAGCCAATTTAGAAACTCATCATTTCTTTGAATTTCACCGTTTGACGTCTGCTGATTTCGATTTTCTCTCCTCCTTTTAATTCAACTAATAAGCCTCCATTAAAGTAGGGCTCTATTTTTTCGATCCAATGTAAATTGATGATATGTTTTCGGTTGGCTCTAAAAAACACACGATCATCTAGTCTTTCTTCTAATGCGTTCAATGATTTTAAAATGAGTGGCTTGTTGGTAGAGAAATACACTTTGGCATAATTCCCAACACTTTCAAACAATCTAATGTCAGCTAGTTTCACAAACCAGCAACGCTCTCCATCTTTTACAAAAACCTGATCTACTTCGATCAATGGACCTCTACTCACACCCAATAAACTTGCTTGTTCCAACGCAATTTCTGATTGTAATTTTTGAATGGCGTCTGCGAGTCTTTTAGGATCAATTGGTTTTAATAAATAGTCCAAAGCATTTACCTCAAAAGCTTTCAAAGCAAACTCATCGTATGCTGTAGTAAAAATAACACGTGGTGACTTTTCAATTTCAGCCAACAAATCAAAACCCGTTTTGCCTGGCATTTGTATGTCTAAAAAAATAAGGTCTGGTCTTGATAAATCAATTTTTTCGATCGCTTCATCTACATTGCTTGCTTCATCAATGATGGTGATATCTGGATGTTGTTCCAATAATTTTTTCAACTCATTACGTGCTAGTCTTTCGTCATCTATGATAATTGCTTTTATGGGCATGTGCTACTTTTTACTATGAGGCAATTGGAATGATTAATTTGGCTGTTACTAGTGTAGGTTCGCATTGATAAATTTCAAACAAAGCATTCCCACGATATAAAATATTCAATCTGTTTTTTGTACTCTGTAAACCAAATCCATCACGATCTGTTTCCTGGTCTAATACGCCTGTATTTTGAACCATCAGTACATGTTTACTGTCTTCGTAAGTAGAAATAATTTTGATCAAACAATTACCAGGCTGCTTACTTAAACCATGCTTAATCGCATTTTCCACTAAAGTTTGCAACATCATTGGTGGGATTTGATTGGACAAGGTCTCAGGGTCTATAGCATACTCCACAACCAATCGATCTGCGAATCTGATATATTCCAATGCAAGGTAATCCTTCACAATATTTAATTCTTTTTCTAAGCTTGTAACCTCACTCTGGTCTGCTTGAATACTGCTTCTTAAAATATTACTCAACTCTGTAATAGCTTGTCTTGCACGTTGTGGATCTTCATCTACCAATGCTCTAATACTATTAAGGGCATTGAAAATAAAATGCGGATTCATTTGAGATTTAATGGTCTTAAGTTGCAATTCCTTAATTAAACTTTCCAACTTTACTTTTTGAATTGCTTCTGAATTGGTGAACTCAATATAGTGCCATAAAATATAAATGGATACCCAGACAAAAATGATGGGTGTATCAATGACCAAACTAATTAAAAAACGTCTTTCTAAACTTACTTTTCTGGAAGCGTCATATAGTTTTAAAATTTCAACTGCGTAACTGGTCAAAAAACTATAGGCACTCGCGAAAGTCAATAATAAAATTAAAAGCTGCCCCCATTTAAAGGTGGGCATTGGTGGATGTAATGAAAATGCAAGCAATGCCTTTCTAAATAAGTGCGTGACTATAATACCTAATAAAACATTGGCAATTAAACGTGGGTAAAAAACAGAGCTTAACTGCTTCTCAAGCATATAAGAGAAAAAGATGATGGTAAGTCCATAAGTCATCCAACCTCCTATCTGACAAATCCAATAAATTGATTGATGTTTTTTCACCTTTCAAATTTAAACCCTATAATACGATATTGGGTTATTTTATTGGATTAAAGGTCAAATCTTCGTTTCATCGGCAATCTCAAATATCATGCAACTTTTGGCTTATATTTCTGTTATTAACTTACTTTTACAAGACTAAAATTTGAGCATGCTGATTGAGGCCGGACCATTATTAAAGAATATTGATACCCCAGACGACCTAAAAAAGGTTTCTAGAGAAAAATTACACCAGGTATGCGATGAATTACGTCAGTACATCATCGATATCGTGAGCGTGCATGGGGGTCATTTTGCTGCCAGCCTTGGCGTGGTAGAATTGAGCGTAGCATTGCATTATGTCTATAATACCCCCTATGATCAACTGGTTTGGGACGTGGGACATCAGGCTTATGGACACAAAATTTTGACTGGTCGCCGAGACGCTTTTGTGACTAACAGAAAATACAAGGGACTAAGTGGCTTTCCTAAGCGTAGTGAAAGCCCATACGATACATTTGGTGTTGGTCACTCCTCTACTTCTATTTCCGCCGCATTAGGCATGTCCATGGCTGCTAAATACAAGGGCGAGAATAGGAAATCAGTTGCTATTATTGGGGATGGCTCTATGACAGCTGGAATGGCTTTTGAAGCGATGAACCATGCTGGTGTAGCAGATAGCGATGTGTTGATTATTTTGAATGATAATTGTATGAGCATCGACCCAAATGTGGGCGCGCTTAAAGAATACTTAACCGATATCAGTACCTCTCCAACCTATAATAAGTTTAGAGATGAGTTATGGGAATTGATGGGAAAATTGCCGATTGGTAAAACCTTTACAAGAGACATGGCATCTAAGGTAGAAGCAGGCTTGAAAGGCATGGTCTCAAAAAGTAGTAATTTATTTGAAGCACTTCAATTAAGATATTTCGGACCAATTGACGGCCACAATATCACCAACCTTGTAGATACATTAAGAGATTTAAGAGAGATACCAGGGCCTAAAATTTTGCATATTCTAACTGTGAAAGGAAAGGGATATGAACTCGCAGAAAAAGATCAAACTAAATGGCATGCGCCGGGCTTATTTGATAAATTGACTGGAGAGATTATTAAGAAAAAAATTGAAACGCCTCAACCTCCAAAATACCAGGATGTATTTGGTTTAACCCTTGTTGAATTAGCAGAAATGAATCCCATGATCATGGGTGTAACGCCTGCGATGCCAAGTGGTTCCTCTATGAAATTCATGATGGAAGCCATGCCAGATCGTGCATTCGACGTTGGTATATGTGAACAACATGCGGTGACATTGAGTGCTGGTCTTGCTACACAAGGCGTAAAAGTTTTTTGTAATATTTATTCCACTTTCATGCAACGTGCCTATGATCAAGTGATTCATGATGTAGCATTGCAAAAATTACCTGTTATATTTTGTTTAGACCGTGCAGGATTGGTTGGCGAAGATGGACCAACACACCATGGTTGTTATGATATTGCATTCTTTAGATGTATCCCTAATTTAATTATTGCTGCTCCAATGAATGAGCAAGAATTAAGGAACCTGATGTATACTGCTCAATTGCCTTCAAACGATTTGCCTTTTGTCATTCGTTATCCAAGAGGCGAAGGTGTGATGGTAGATTGGAAAAAGCCTTTCGAACAATTGGCTATTGGACAAGGACGCAGATTAAAAGAAGGTAAAGAAGTGACTATTCTTACTTTTGGTCACCCAGGCAACAACGCTCAAACTGCTATTCGCAATTTAAGACTCGAAGGCATTGATCCTGCACATTATGATATGCGTTTTGTAAAACCTATCGACGAAGCATTACTGCATGAAGTATTCCAAAATTATAAATTGGTTGTCACTGTAGAAGATGCAACAGTGGTAGGTGGATTTGGTTCTGCTGTATTGGAATTCATGAATGCACACAACTACCATAGTCAAGTGCGTATTTTAGGTATCCCAGACGCGGTTGTTGAACATGGTACACTAAAAGAATTACAACAAGAATGTCATTACGACGCTATGGCGATTGCCAGTGCTGTAAAAAATCTTTTAGGAAAATCGGTGTTGGTAGAAGGATAATTAATTCAAACTAGGATCAAAATCTCCTTCTTCTTCTGGAGCGTCAGCAAATGAACTTTGATCAAACTTTGTTTCGTATGAATCTGTTTGTTCAATGTATCCCGGCTCTAAATCATCTTCTCTATTTTCATTCCACTCTAAGATGAAATTATTTCGTCCTTCTCCTACCAATAATTTCATGTATTTCTGTTGTGCCAATTCTAATATAGATAAGAACAAGAATAAAGCGTGTACTCGGTCTTCGCAAATATCAAAAACTTTTTCGAAAGCAACTGTCTGTCCCTCTTTCACCAACGTAAGCAAATAAGTACGACTGCCTTCCATGGTGTAATTGTATCGAACAACCGTATGCACAGGTTTGTTTTGACGATCTTGAACGCGTAGCATCACTTTCTCAAAAGCCTTCATTAATTTAAACAAAGTGACTGTCTGCAACTCGGTGCCTTCAGCTGCTTCTTCTCCCACTACTGACATTTCTTTTTGGATATTGCCACGCTTCAACATCAACATTCTCATAGCTTCTAAATCTGCCATTTGCACTGCAGCCTCTTTGTACTTTTTATACTCTAAAATTTTGTCAATTAATTCTTGTCTTGGGTCAATCTCGTTTCCTGAAGCATCGATCTCTTTTCTTGGCAATAATAATTTTGCCTTAATGCGCATTAAGGTAGAAACGAATAAAATGAACTCACTACTTAATTCAATATTTAGCTTGTCTTGTCCATGGATAAAGTCCAAGAAATCCTGAATAATTTTTGTGATCTGGATATTGTAAATGTCCATCTCGTCACGCTCAATAAAGAACAATAAAAGGTCAAAAGGACCCTCAAATTGGTCCACTTTAATCGAATAATTTGTATGCTGGTTCATCCTTGCAAAGAAAGTGATATTTATCCATTTTTTAGTCAAAATGCGCCATCTTTGTTCAAAACCAGAAAGGATGCATCAGAAGTGGACCAATTGGCTTGTATTTGCCTTATTATCAATTGTATGGGGCAGTTCCTTTATCTTAATAAAAGAAGGCTTAAAGGCATTTACCCCTTACCAAGTCGCTTCGCTTAGAATGCTTTTTGCAGGACTGGTTTTATTGCCTTTTGCGATTAAGGCATTCCGAAAAATACCAAAAGACAAAATGGGTATTGTGATTGTTTCTGGATTGGTGGGTAATTTTTTTCCGGCGTACCTTTTTTGCATTGCAGAAACTAGGATAGATAGTGCTTTAGCCGGAATTTTAAATTCACTGACGCCTTTATTTACCATCCTTGTAGGTATTATTTTCTATAAAACACAAACCACCACGATCAAATTTTTAGGCATCTTGATTGGATTTGTAGGATTGACTTTTTTGCTCTTAACTGGAAAAGAAATGCGCTTTGAAAATATTTCATATGCAAGCCTTGTGCTCATTGCAACGATCATGTATGGCATCAATGTGCATACAGTGGGCAGGAATTTAAAAGCCATTGGCTCCATCCAAATTGCTTCGGTCGCTTTCTCATTCTTAATTCTACCAAGCGCTGCCGTACTATTTTACACAGGTTTTTTTAATTATGATTTTAAGGATCCCATTGTTATTCATAGTATTCTATCGAGTGCCGTTTTAGGGATGGTGGGCACTTCCATGGCCTCCATCTTGTTTTATTATTTAGTTAAAAAAGCAGGTATTTTATTTGGTTCTATGGTGACTTATGGTATTCCAATAGTCGCTGTGGTATGGGGTTTGATCTATGGAGAATCTTTGGCACCTTTGCAAGTGGTTTGTCTTGGTGTAATTTTATTAGGCGTCTATATTGTGAATAGAGGAAATTTAAATTTCATCCCCTTTCTAAAACAAAAAAGCCCCCAATCTTAAATTGGAGGCTATATTTTATAAATTAATTAGACTATTAAACGGTCATAATTTCTTTTTCTTTTGCTTCTAAATGTTTTTCCACCAAAGCGATATGCTTATCTGTTAAAGACTGGATCTCATCTTCGGCACCCTTACAAATATCTTCGCTTGTACCGTCTTTTTGTAATTTCTTCACTTGCTCAATACGGTCTCTTCTAATATTGCGAATCGCTATTTTGCTTTGCTCTCCCTCTCCTCCAGCTTTCTTGACCATTTCCTTTCTACGTTCTTCTGTCAATGGTGGCGTGAACAATCGAATATTGACGCCATCATTTTGTGGGGTGATCCCAATATTGGCGCCCATAATAGCTCTTTCAATTAAAGGCAGCATGTTTTTCTCCCATGGCTGAATGCTAATGGTTCTGGCATCCAGTACTTGTACGTTTGCAATCTGACTAATTGGTGTAGGGGTACCATAATAATCCACGTTGACCCCGTCTAAAATAGAAGGAGAAGCTTTACCCGCTCGAATTTTGGACAATTCTATCTCCAAGTGGTTGATGGCTTTTTTCATGCCATTTTCTGCTTCTGTACTTATTTTCTTTAATTCGTCTGACATAATTCAATGATTTCAAAGACAAAGCTAATAAATCCTTGGTATTCTTCGCTTACCTTTTTTTATGGCACTAATTTTTCTATCTTTGTGGTAACGTTAAAACAAGATTATGTCAACAGCGGAATTAAATAGAACAGCTTCACAAGTAAGAAGAGATATCGTTAGAATGGTGCATGCACAACAAAGTGGTCACCCAGGTGGATCTCTAGGTTGCACAGATTTTTTAACCGCCCTTTATTTTAAAGTATTAAAGCATGATCCAGCATTTAATATGGACGGGAAAGGAGAAGATCTTTTCTTTTTATCCAATGGACATATCTCTCCAGTATTCTATGCTGTTTTAGCTAGATCAGGTTATTTTGATATCAAAGAATTGGCCACATTTAGAATGATCAATTCTCGTTTACAAGGGCATCCTACAACGCACGAGCATTTACCTGGTATTCGTATTGCAAGTGGCTCTCTTGGACAAGGCATGAGTGTGGCAATTGGTGCTGCTTTATCAAAAAAATACAATAGTGACGACCGTATCGTATATTCTTTACATGGTGATGGTGAATTACAAGAAGGTCAAAACTGGGAAGCGATTATGTTTGCTGCGCACAATAAAGTAGACAATTACATTGCAACAATAGATGTAAACGGTCAGCAAATTGACGGCCCATTAAGCAAGGTCTTAAATTTGGATAACTTAGAAGATAAATTCAAAGCATTTAATTGGACTGTATTGCATATGGATGGACACAATATGGATGAGATAGTCGCCACTTTGGAACATGCTAAAACATTGACTGGTCAAGGTAAACCTATTGTGATTTTGATGAAAACCATTATGGGTAAAGGTGTTGACTTTATGGAAACAGGCCACGAATGGCATGGTATTGCACCCAACGATGCGCAATTAGAAAATGCATTAGGACAATTGGAAATGACTTTAGGAGATTTTTAATTAAACAATGACTTATATAAAAAAAAGGGAAGCATGCTTCCCTTTTTTTTATGCTGTATGCTTATTAGCCAATTTTTTCAAATATGCGACTAGCTGCTTTTTTAGCGGGAACCCAACCGGCAACCAAAGCAATCAAAATAACTAAACTAATTACAGCAAGGTAGTCTGTCCAAATTGCTTTGACCGGATAATAGTCAATGATAAAACTCACCCCTTGCAATTGGATAAAATGAAATTGAGTTTGTAAAAAAATCAAGCAAGAAGCTATCAATCCACCTATAAACGCACCGGTCATAGCCATCACAATAGACAAGCTGAGGAATATTTTTTGAATCGTGCCAGCAGTGGCACCCATCGCGTGCAACACATGAATGTCTTTTTGTTTTTCTAATACCAACATCGTTAAAGCACCCACTAAATTAAAGGATGCCACTACCATAATGAGTGCAAGAATAGCAAAAATGATCCATTTCTCTATTTGCATGATTTTATACAAGTCTGCATTTTGTTGGTATTTATTCTGCACTAAAAAACCAGGACCTAGTATATCTTGTATTGCTGTAACAATACTTTTTTCTTTATTTAAATCAATGGATAATTCCACACCCGAATATTGATTGGAATCCAAATCAAATAAATATTGTGCAAATTGATTAGAGGTAAAAACATATTGTGCGTCAAACTCTTGTTGTACTGAGAATGCGCCAGACTGCACTGCTACCAAGTGATTCAGCTGATCCATTGATCTTAGAGACTTCCCAGATCGGCCCACTGCAATCAATTCCAATTGCGTCCCCAACTCTGCGTTATACAATAATAAATTTTCTTCTACACCAATGCCTATCACTAATTTAGGGCTATCTAAATTACCCAAAGAAAAAGCGCCTCGCTTTAAATATTGATTGACTTTATTAATGTGTATATAATTGGAATCAACCCCTTTTACAAAAACCACCGTTTGATTTTCGTCACGAACAAGAATTGCTTTGTTTTCTACAATGCCTGTGGCATAATGTACGCCAGGAATTTGTCTAACCGAACTTAATTGTGCTTGTGTAAGCTTAACAAATTTTGTAGTTGAAGGAACCACACGCAGGTCGGCATAGAAATCGGAATACAATCCATTTACAATTTCAGAGAAGCCATTGGAAACACTTAAAATAGTAATTAATGCTGCAGTGCCAATGGCAATCGCAAAAACGCTGACCCATGCAATGAGTTGAATTGCCTGAAAGGAATATTTACCCCTAAAATAACGCCAAGCAAATAAAAAATGCAACTTATAGTGTTTTTAAAATCTCTTCCATTTTAAATACATAATCCAATGTGTCATCCAAATAAAAATGCAATACTGGAATACGTCTTAATTGATGTTTCATAGCCTCTTGAAGATGCTTTTTAATGTCCCAGGCCTGGGCTTGGATCTTCTTAAAGCAGGCTTCCTGGTCGGCCACCTGAAATAAACTCAAATAGATTCTAGCTTCTAATAAATCTGGGGTCACTTTTACAGTGGAGATGGATATCATCCCGCCTTGTAAATGGTTCAAGCCCAATTTTAAAAAAATATCATTCATGGTGCTTTGAATGGCACCAGCCACTTGTTTCTGTCTTTTTCCCTCTTCCATAATCAAAGTCGTTGATTCGCTGTAAAATTAGTTACTTTGCTCATTATTCTGAGGGAATAGTTTTAATTATGAAGAAATTTTTTCGCATAGTAAGTTATATCAAGGAATACAAGACCTATATGGGCTGGTATGGTCTATTTATCTTGTTATCCATCCTTTTTAGCTTGTTTTCCTTAGGCATGCTAACCCCATTCCTTGACCTGATATTTGGAAACAATGCTTTTGCAAGTTTGACACCTGTATCGGTCACAGATAGCACTAACCTGAAAGACCTTATTTATCAATTTTTACAAGACACCATCCAAGTCAATGGAAAGGCATATGCATTGGGCTGGATCTGTGTGTTCATTATTGTATCTATCTTTTTCAAAAATTTATTTTTATACCTCGCATTTTATTTTTTAGCACCTATCCGCAATATGGTGACTAAGAAATATTCCAAGCTTTTGTATGATAAAATTTTACAGTTGCCCGTTGGCTTTTTTACGGAGAAAAGAAAAGGAGATATTTTAAGTAGAGCCTCCAATGATATTGCAGAATTGGAAAGCTCCGTCATTAGTGCATTAGAAGGGTTGATCAAAGAACCTTTAACGATTATTGGAATTTTAATTTTCTTATTCTTAATTAGTACCAAGCTCACGATATTTGTTTTCATTTTATTACCCTTAGCGGGATTTATTGTAGGTCGCATAGGTCGTAGCCTAAAAAAACATACCAATAAAGCACAAGTTAAATGGGGAGAGATTTTATCTCAGATGGAAGAAACATTATCTGGCTTGAGGATTATTAAAGCCTTTAATGCAGAAGGAAAAGTGAAAGGTCAGTTTTATGGCTTGGTGGAAGATATTTTTAATTTAAAGAATCGAATTTTATACCGTCGTGACTTAGCTTCTCCTGTTTCTGAATTTTTAGGTGTCTCCATTTTATGTGGTGTACTTTGGTTTGGTGGTAAGCTTGTTTTAAATGGTGATATTTTATCTCCAGGATCATTCATTACTTATGTGGCGTTGTTTTCACAAATCATCAACCCAGCAAAAGCCTTATCCCAGGCAGTTTATAACGTGAACCGAGGCACAGCTACATTGGACAGATTAAATGAAATTTTAGAAGCACCTAATACGGTTGAAGAAGTAGCAAACCCAATTTTAATGAATGGATTTGAAGACAGTATTCATTTTGACAATGTTGGATTTGCCTACCAAGATGCAAGTATTTTGAATGGCATTCAATTGACCATCAAAAAAGGAAGTTCCGTTGCTTTGGTAGGTTCTTCTGGTGCAGGAAAAAGTACACTTGCCGATTTAGTGCCAAGGTTCCATGATGTGTCTTCAGGTAATTTATACATTGATGGAAAAAATATTAAAAATTATAGTTTACATAGCTTAAGACAATTAATCAGTATTGTCACACAAGAGGCCATCTTATTCAATGATACCATCGCAGCTAATATTGCATTAGGCAAGCCAGACGCGACCATGGAGGAAATTATTGCAGCCGCTAAGATTGCGAACGCTTACGATTTTATTATCAAAAAAGAAGGCGGATTCGAATCTATCATTGGAGACAGAGGTAGTAAACTCAGTGGAGGCGAACGTCAACGCTTAACCATCGCAAGAGCCGTGCTTAAAAATCCTCCCATCTTAATTTTAGATGAAGCCACATCTGCTTTAGATACAGAAAGCGAAAGACTAGTACAGGATGCGATTAATAATATGATGCAAAACAGAACTTCTATTGTAATTGCGCATCGTTTATCTACTATCCGCCACGCAGACGAAATCATCGTCTTACAAAAAGGAGAAATCGTAGAACGCGGTAACCACGAAACCTTACTGGCACAAGGCGGTTACTACAAGAAATTAATTGAGATGCAGGAAGTGAAATAAGAAGTTGCGATAGCAACTGATGCTGAAAAATGATTTATAAAAAACTTATTGCAACAAAAAACCCGATCAATGATCGGGTTTTTTAATAGGTCTATTTTAGTTCAAACAATTTACTCGTTTAAAAGATTATTGATCGCTGCTATTTTTTACATACCCTAATTTTGCTTCTAAGCTTAAAGTAGCATGAGGCACAGCGCGTAAACGTGCTTTGTCAATTAAGCGACCAGTTACTCTACAAATACCATAGGTTTTGTTTTCGATACGCATGATTGCTTTCTCTAAGTGGTCGATGAAAGTGATTTGACGACTAGCCATTTGGCCCATTTGCTCTCGCTCCATACTTACACTACCATCTTCCATGGTCATGTATCTTGCATCGTCATTATCACCACCCATTTCGTCCTTACGAGTGATCAAGCCTTGTAGATAAACCAGCTCTTTTTTTGCAGCTTCTAGTTTCTTTGAAATCAAATCTCTAAACTCTGCTAATTCAGCATCAGAATATTTAACTAAGGTATCTGTTGATCTTTCTACTTCTTTTCTTTTTTCCATTGGTACATATCCTGGTTGATAAGGAACACTATTCTTTGCATTGATCTTTGGCACTTTGATATCCTTAATTGGTTCAGCTGCCTTACGCACCGGTTTTACTGGTGGCGTTGGAATCACTGGAACTGGTTTTGCAGGAGGCACATATTTTTCTACAGGCTTTGCAGCCACAACTGGTTTTACTGGTGCTTTTGAAACTGGCTTCGCTGGTGCTTTTGCAGGTGCCGCTTTTTTGGCAGGAACAACTTTCTTAGCAGGAACAACAACCTTTTTTGCAGGTACCGCTTTTTTAGCTGGTGCTACTTTTTTTGCAGGTGCAGCCTTTTTTGCTGGAACTACTTTCTTAGCAGGCGCCGCTTTTTTAGCTGGAACCGCTTTTTTAGCAGGTGCAGCCTTTTTAGCTGGAGCTACTTTTTTTGCAGGAGCCGCTTTCTTAGCAGGTGCAGCTTTTTTAGCTGGAACTACTTTCTTTACCGGAGCTGCCTTTTTTGCAGGAGCCGCTTTTTTTACTGGCGCTGCTTTTTTAGCTGGTGCTGCCTTTTTTGCAGGAGCCGCTTTTTTTGCAGGCGCTGCTTTTTTAGGTGCTGGTTTTTTTGTAGCCATAATTATCCTTTTTGTCTAACTAAAATCTTTAGTTTTTGATCATTTATTTCGATATCGACGCCTTCTTCAAGGCTAGACACCCAATCTATTTGGGTTGCCAAAATTTCCCGGCAAATATACTCTGAAAATTCATTAATAGACTCTTTCAAGTGCTGGTTATCCACAATTTGGAGTAAAATCTTGTCTGTGAGCTCAAAATTGGCCTCTTTTCGGATGTTTTGGACCCTATTTACCAATTCTCGAGCATGTCCTTCTTTTAAAAGGGCTTCAGAAAGGCTAATATCCAAGGCAACCGTCAAATTACCCTTTACAGCGACGCTCCAACCCGGAATATCTTCTGCAATGATATCTACTTCATTGATTAACAATGTGATAGGACTTTCTTCGACCAAAATGGTCAGGGTTCCGTTGCGCTCCAACTCAGAAATTTCATTTTGGCTCAAATTTGCAATGACTGCAGAAGCCTGTTTCATCATTGTGCCCAATTTCGCACCCAATAATTTAAAATTAGGTTTTAGCTTCTTGCTAATCACCCCCTCCGTCTCTGTGATATAATTAATTTCCTTCACATTCACCTCGGCTAGAATTAATTCCTCCATTTGCTCAATGGACAATTTCATAGCTGGGTCTAAAACCGGGATGAGGATTTTTTGTAATGGTTGACGCACTTTGATATTCACTTTTTTACGAATAGATAAAACCAAAGAACAAATATCTTGTGCCAACTGCATTCTTGTTTCTAACGCTGTATCCATTTTAGATGGATCGGCTTTTGGAAAATCAATATGATGAATAGAAGTTGCTTCGAACCGTTTTGTAAGTCCATTTAAGTTTCTGAATAATTGATCACAGAAGAATGGTGCAATCGGCGCCATTAATCTTGCAATGGTCTCGATACATTCATACAATGTTTGGTAAGCAGCAATTTTATCTTCGCTATAAGTACCTTTCCAGAATCTTCTTCTACATAAACGCACATACCAGTTGCTTAAATGCTCATCCACAAAAGTCTCAATCGCACGTCCAGCAATGGTTGGCTCAAAGTCATCCATCGCTACTGTCACTGTTTGTACTAAACTATTCAAAGAAGAAATCACCCATCTGTCAATCTCTGGACGATCCTTCACTGGTATATAGGCTTGTTCAAATTTGAATCCATCTACATTTGCATACAATACAAAAAACTGATAGGTATTGTAAAGAGTACCAAAGAATTTTCTTTGTACTTCTTGTATTCCTGATAAGTCAAATTTTAAATTATCCCAAGGAGATGCATTGGTCACTAAGTACCATCTTGTCGCATCTGCACCATAAGTCTCTAAGGTTTCGAATGGATTCACCACATTGCCTAAACGCTTACTCATTTTGTTGCCATTCTTGTCCAATACCAAGCCATTACTCACCACGGCTTTGTACGCCACCTTGTCAAATAGCAATACACCCAATGCATGTAATGTATAGAACCATCCTCTAGTTTGGTCTACTCCTTCTGCAATAAAATCTGCAGGGAATGCGAAACCTTTGTCTACTAAGTCTTTGTTCTCGAATGGGTAATGCCACTGTGCGTATGGCATGGCGCCAGAATCAAACCATACGTCTACTAAGTCCGAAACGCGTTGCATTGGTCTACCGGTAGGACTTAAGATTTCTATTTGATCTACAAATGGTTTATGCAAATCCACATCTAGTTTACCATCTACAATTTGTAATTGTACGTCTTTATTATACCCTTTTTCTTTTGCTGCTACAAATCCTGCAGTCAATTCGGCTATTGAACCAATACAAACTTCTTCTGTTCCGTCTTCTGTTCTCCAAATAGGAAGCGGCGTTCCCCAATAACGGCTACGTGATAAATTCCAATCCACCATGTTCTCTAACCAGTTACCAAAACGACCTTCTCCTGTACTCTTTGGTTTCCAGTTAATGGTTTTATTCAACTCCACCATTCTATCTTTCACTGCAGTCGTTTTGATAAACCAAGCATCCAAAGGATAATATAAAATTGGTTTATCTGTTCTCCAACAATGCGGATAATTGTGTTCGTATTTTTCTACCTTGAACGCACGATTTTCTTTTTTTAATTTAACAGAGATATCCACGTTTACATCTTGAAAATCTTTTTCGTCTTTATAATTCTTCACAAATCTTCCTGCAAATTCTCCCACACCATCAATGAACTTTCCTGCTCTATCAACTAAAGTAATAATGCCTAAATTATTTTTTTGTCCCACCTTATAGTCATCTGCACCAAATGCTGGTGAAGTATGCACGATTCCTGTTCCATCTTCTGTCGTTACAAAATCACCTATTATAATTTTAAAAGGATCGCCTTCTATATTGGTTGGATTATTTGCTTCAAATGGCATCAACTGCTCATAGCGTAATCCGTCTAATTGACTTCCTTTAAATGTGGCTAATTCTTTCCATGGCACCATTTTATCTCCTTCTGCAAAACTAGTCAAGCTCAATCCTTCTTCTTTGAAATACTTTGATACCAAGGCTTTAGCTAAAACTACATTGACTGGCAAAGCCGTATATGGATTGTATGTGGCAATCAATGCATATTCAATATTTGGTCCAACTGTTAAACCTAAGTTGGATGGTAAAGTCCAAGGCGTTGTGGTCCAAGCCATATAAAATACTTCCTTTGAAAGTGGATTGCTTGATGCTGCATCAAAAATAAATTGACTTTCTTTTGTTGCAACTGCTTTAAAAATGGCCACCACCGAAGTGTCTTTTACATCCTTATACGTGCCTGGTTGATTCAATTCATGTGAACTCAATCCTGTTCCAGCTGCAGGAGAATAAGGTTGAATACTAACACTTTGATACAAGTAGCCTTTTTTATAAAGTGTACTAAGTATCCACCACAATGTTTCAATGTAATTGTTTTCAAATGTGATGTATGGATTGTTTAAGTCCACCCAATACCCCATTTTATTGGTGATATCATCCCACTCTTTTTTGTAACGCAATACCGCTTCTCTACATTTTTGATTGTAGGCTTCTACTGTAATCGTCTTTCCAATATCTTCCTTCGTAATGCCTAATTCTTTTTCTACGCCTAATTCAACAGGTAAGCCATGGGTATCCCATCCGCCTTTTCGCTTTACTTGAAATCCTTGCATGGTTTTATATCGACAAACCATATCCTTTAATGTTCTTGAAATTACATGGTGAATGCCAGGCATGCCATTGGCACTTGGAGGGCCTTCATAAAACACGAATGGTGTTTTGCCTTCTCTTAATTGAACGGATTGTTCAAATGCTTGTTCTTTTTTCCAAGCTGCTAAAATTTCTGCCTCGATGGTCGGCAGATGTAAGCCATTAAATTCTGGATATTGATTACTCATAAAACGCTTGTCCTATCTGATTTTTAGGCCTTGAAGGTACGAATAAGCGCGGAAAAAAGGAAACGAAATTATGCGGCTTCCTCTGAAGGGAAAAACTTGCTTTGAAACACAAACAATGCGATGACACCAGTACTAATGGACATATCGGCAAAATTGAACACAGGACGGAAGAATTCAAAGGACTCGCCACCCCAAATAGGCATCCAGCTTGGAAAATGTGCATCTGTGATGATTGGGAAATAAAACATGTCTACCACTTTGCCATGTAAAAAATTGGCGTATCCGCCCCCTTCTGGTAAAAACTGCGCCACCAAGGCTGTATAGGGGATGCTCGCATCAAACAACAGCCCATAAAACATACTATCAATTAGATTGCCCAATGCCCCAGCATAAATTAAAGCCGAACAAATGATAAACCCTGTATGGTATTGTTTTTGAATAAATCCTTTAATTAAAAAAGTACCCCAAATCACCGCAGCCAATCTAAATAAAGTCAATGCAATTTTACCAAAACCACCTCCAAATTTAAGACCCCATGCCATGCCCTCGTTTTCTACAAAATGTAATCTGAACCAAGATCCAATCACTTGGTGTTCCTCTCCTAAAAAGAAGTTCAACTTGATATAAAATTTCAATAACTGGTCTATTGCTATAATTGCAATAATCAATGCTGCTACTTTTTTCCCGTTCATTTTAAATTGCATAAATTAAATGGTATTGTCCTCAAAATTCTTTGGTAGATTTTTTTGACGAGTTGAAAAGATGGAATACAAGATTGAACCTGTGATTGAAAATACAATCACTAATAATGATAAAAGGACTTGGGTATTTTTACTCATGACCATACTGATATAATGCTCTCCAAGCATTTTAACACCAATGAATATTAAAACGATTGCTATACCTTGTTGTAGATGTTCAAATTGATTCACAGCGCCTCTTAATAAAAAGAATAAAGAGCGCAAGCCTAGTATCGCAAAAATATTAGAAGTATAAATCACCAAGCTACTCATAGAAATACCCATTACAGCTGGGATAGAATCCAAAGCAAACACCAAATCAATTGCAGCCAATAAAACCACTACCACAAAAAGGCTTGTGTACATTGGCTTACCGCCAATACGCATCATAAATTTTCCATCTCCGTCTTCGTTGGTGATTGGCAAAAACTTTTTTAAGAAAAGGTAGATTTTAGATTTATGCGGATCAAAGGCTTCGTCTTCTCCAGCAGAAAACATCTTATAGCCTGTATACAATAAAAACAATCCAAATAAATATAAAATCCAAGCAAACTTTGCAACGAGTGCAACGCCTACTGTAATAAAAATCACCCTAAACACAATGGCAAGCAAAATACCAATTAACAATACCCTGGAGAGGTATTGCTCCTTCACCTTAAACGCGTCAAAAATTAAAATAAATACAAAAATATTATCAATACTTAAACTCCATTCCATTAAGTAGCCGCTTAAATATTCAAAGGCTAATTTTTGCCCTTCTTCTACCCACATAAAGACAAAGAAACCTAATGCCAATAGTACCCAAATAAAGGTTTGCTGAAGCGCTTGTTTAATAGAAATAGATGCATTTTTTTTACTTAGAAAACCTAGGTCTAAAATTAAAGCAGTCACAACGACTACGCCAAAAACAGTATATACAATTTGATCTGTTGTCATGCTGTAAAGATAAGCTATGATTTAGATACAGCAAATCGAGATTGGCGGGAATAATACGCGCCCCAATAGCCTAGTCCAAGCAAGCACAATGGACCTAGTAATAATACCAATTGAATCCAAAGTCTATTTTCTGCTACTTTTCCCGCATCTAATCTTCTTAAGACTAAATTCTTTTTTCTAGCTTCCAATAAACTTATTGGTTCGTTTAAATACGCAATTGCATTTTGAAAAAAAACAGGATTCGCAAATTGAACACCCTCATAAGGAATCATCCCCATTGGCAGTGGTCCTTTTTGCGCATCTACAAAATTGGTGATTAAATCTGCGTCGGATAGTACAATTTGCTTTGCTGCTTTGATACCATTTGTGATAAAAGCTTTGCCAGTAGATAATTGAACGGAGTCCATCAATGATGAAGTCAACCTTCCAGTAAACGCAGATTTAAACTGTCCTTCTAATAAGACTGCCACAGGAATATGTTGTTTTGTAAAGCTTGCTAATTCGCCCTCTTGCTGACCACTGTTTAATTGAATCATTGTTGGACTACTTATGATTCTGCTGGTTGTATCTGTGGTTAATAAAATCGTTTTTGTAATACCAATTGCGCGCACTGTGTCAAGGCTTGCAGGAAAAGCAGTAAGGACTCTATCCATATTTTGGACCATTGGATGCTCCGATCCGGCTTGCGCAAAAGGATAATATGGCCAAGGCACTCTTTGAATCGTTGGAGCCCCTGATGCATCTATGCCCACCACCATCGGCAACTTAGCACAATTTAAATCCTGCACTAAATTAAGATTCACCCTAACACCATATTTAAACAACTGTGCTTCTAATCCAAGTTCACGATCATATGCAAGGTAGGCGCCGTTTGTATTGCGTAAACTATCATATTCTGCATACAATGGATCCAATGCCCAAATTACATTACCACCAGCAAGCACAAATTGATCAATCTTTAATTGGTCTAATTCCGAAAAGCGCTGAGTTGGTTTTACAATTAATAAAGTATTGATTTTACTTGCATCCGGAAATCCTTTCTTTAAATCAAAGACCCCAAGATTGTATTGATTTTTTATGGACTGTCCTAAATCATTCACTGTGTAATCCAATGGTTCTCCATTGCCCACTAGGTAAGCAATGCTTGGACGAGCAGTTCTATTCATTAAATAAATAGCCTGCACTATTTTATATTCCAAAAGCGCTTCGGCTGCATTAAAGCTAGCTTCAATGTCTATTTCGGGTAATTCTTTTACAATATTATAAGGTTTAAAGAACTGCTTACTGCTTCTTAAATCAATTGCAATAGGCTTTTGCCCTTCCACTTCTATCAAGAGTCCTGGCACTAAAAGTTGGTCAAATTTTTTATCGGTGATGGTTTCTGTATTTTGAAAACGATCCATTGGCAAGCCTTGCTTTTGCAGACTATCATAAAAAATCATCAACGCACTGTCTTTATATAGCTCCCCAGGAACAGTTTGATCCCAGCTAATCCAAGTAGGATTGATTTGTTGAAGTTGATCCAGCAATTGGATGGTCGCTAACTCTAATTTTTTATAATGCGCCGGCAACTCCCCACCAAGATAAAAATGTATTTTGACTGGCTGCTTGATATCTTGAATCAATATTTTAGATTGACTACTCATGGTATAGCGCTGGTCTTTTGTAAGATCAATTTGTAAAGGATACAAATGACTTAGCATATTCAATAAAAGCATGACTAGTAAAACCCAGCTATACTTGAACTTCCCAGATAATTGTTCAATCGCACCCAGACCAAATAAAAGAATAACGATTTTAAAATACAGGATATCTGCTAACCCAATCGCCCCTTTATTTAAATTTTGATAATGCGCCGAAAGCCCTAATTGACGTATATAAAAATCATAGCCATTTTGAAAAAATTGCAAATCAGCAATCCAATCGAATCCTTTATATAAAAAAATACTAATTAAGATAGACCCTAATAAGGCAATCATGGTATGCTTTGTCACACTACTCATATAAACACCCACCGCCACATAGACAGCAGCAAGCGCAATCAAACCAATATAAGCACCAATGGTTGCACCCCAATCTATACCACCTATTGCACTTAAATAATTAAGTACAATGGCATAAAAAAATGTGGGGAGGATTGCTAAGATAGTGATTGAAACAACCCCAAGATATTTTCCGACCAAAATAGACCTAGTAGAAATTGGGAGACTCTTTAAGATTTCATATGTGCCTTGCTTGTACTCTTCGGAAAAGCTCCTCATGGTAATTGCAGGAATCAAAAGGATCAAAATCCAAGGTGCAAAATCAAAATAGACTTGCAGGCTTGTATAGCCAAAATCTAACACATTAAAATTAGGGAGGACAAATAACAATAAGCCGTTAATCAGTAAATAAAAACTGATGATTAAATAGCCAGAAAGGCTTCCAAAATAATGCGCCCACTCTTTTTTACATATTGCCCACATGACCCAAAGCTACATAAAAAATGCCCCAGTTTTACAGGGGCATTTTAGATAAATCGTTAATTTTTATGGGCGTTTGAAAAACTAAAAAAGTTATACCGCAAAACTCTCTCCGCAGCCGCAACTTCTGCTTGCATTGGGGTTGTTGAAATAGAAACCTTTACCATTCAACCCATCTGAAAATTCTAATTCAGTATTGACTAAATATAAAAAGCTTTTTAGGTCGGTGACAATTTTTACGCCGTTGTCTTCAAAGACTTGATCCATTGGCTTAATTTCATTGTCAAAGTCTAGCTTGTAGCTCAACCCAGAACAGCCGCCGCCCACAACACCTACTCTTAAAAAATAAGAAGGGTCGTCGGTGACACCAGCATCCAGCATAAGTTGTTTCACTTTTGCCTTTGCTTTTTCACTGACGTAAATTGTATTTTCTAAAACTTCACTCATGTAATGAATTAGTGAATTCGCTCTTCAAATACCAATTGCTCTAAACCATTCTTTGAACGGTAGTCGTTGATTGCTGCTTTGATCGCATCTTCTGCTAATACTGAACAGTGAATTTTAACTGGAGGTAGGTTTAACTCTTCCACTAAATCCATGTTGTCGATTTTAACTGCTTCGTCAACTGATTTTCCTTTTAACCACTCTGTAGCTAAAGAAGAAGAAGCGATTGCAGAACCACAACCAAATGTTTTGAATTTTGCGTCAGTGATGATGCCAGTAGCATTATCTACTTGAATTTGTAAACGCATTACGTCACCACATTCTGGTGCGCCTACTAATCCTGTACCAACTGTGTTTGATGCTTTATCTAATGTTCCTACATTTTTAGGATTAGAATAATGATCGATTACTTTATCTGAGTATGCCATGTTTTTTTATTTTATATATTTTCAAAAATGAGACTTGGTCCCAATTAAATGTAATTATTAGTGATGCGCCCATTGAATGGCATCGATATCGATTCCTTCTTTGAACATTTCCCACAAAGGACTCATCTCTCTTAATTTCAATACAGTATCCGTTACTGCAGTGATGGTATAATCAATTTGCTCTTCTGTAGTGTATCTTCCTAAGCCAAAACGCAATGAGCTGTGTGCTAAGTCGTCTCCTAAGCCTAAAGCCTTCAACACATAACTAGGCTCTAATGAAGCCGAAGTACAAGCTGAACCAGAAGACAATGCGATGTCTTTGTTAAAGCCCATCATCAAGCCCTCACCTTCTACGTATTTGAAAGAAATATTACTTACATGCGGCAAACGGTGTGCTGGGTTTCCATTCACATAAGTCTCGTCGATTACCTTTAATGCATTTTCTAATTTATCTCTTAATTTTGAAATTCTTTCTGTATCGCCAGCCATATCTAACCTTGCTATTTCTGCAGCTTTACCAAAGCCAACAATACCAGGCACGTTCAAAGTACCGCTGCGCATTCCTCTTTCATGGCCACCGCCATCTATTTGAGCTGTAACTTTTACTCTTGGATTTTTACGACGAACGTACAATGCGCCCACACCTTTAGGGCCGTACATTTTATGTGCAGTAAAGGACATGATATCTATCCCGTCTGCAATAACATCCACAGGTATTTTTCCTACCGCTTGCACCGCATCTGAGAAATAAAGTGCCCCATGCTTTTTAGCAATTGCGCTGATTTCTTTCACCGGTTGTATTACACCAATCTCATTATTTGCATACATGATCGCAACTAAAATAGTCGTTGGTCTCATGGCAGCTTCTAATGCTTTTAAGTCTATTAATCCGTCAGGTTGAACTTCTAAATAAGTCACTTCTGCACCTAATTTCTCTAAGTGCTTACAAGTATCTAAAACCGCTTTGTGCTCGGTCGTACAAGTGATGATATGATTACCCTTGCTTGCATACATTTCATACACCCCTTTAATTCCTAAGTTGTTGCCTTCGGTTGCACCAGAGGTAAAGATGATTTCCTTTGGGTCTGCACCAATTAATTGAGCAATTTGCTCACGCGCATAATCCACTGCCTCCTCTGCATGCCATCCGAAAGAATGGTTCCTACTTGCCGCATTTCCAAAATTTTCAGTGAAATAAGGAATCATCGCCTCCAAAACCCTAGGATCCATTGGGGTTGTTGAATTATGGTCAAGATAAATTGGTAATTTTAACATAGTTCTATTTTATATTTGTCTAAGAGCACAAAGTTAGAGATAGAACATCAATATGTAGAATTTCGTTAGCTTTAGGTGGCATTTTTTTCCCAATTCGTAAAACAAGCAAAGATGGATTATAAGGTGGACCATATAGGCATTGCAGTGAACAGCTTAAAAACGAGTATTCCTTTGTATGAGCGCCTTTTAGGCGAGTCCTGCTATAAAACGGAGCAAGTTAGTAGCGAATCGGTGGATACGGCGTTTTTTTTACAAAACGGGGCTAAAATAGAATTATTAGAAAGCCTAGACCCGAATGGCCCTATTGCAAAATTTATTGGAAAAAAGGGGGAAGGATTACACCATATTGCTTTTGAAGTACCAGATATTCTTGCAGAAATGGAAAGATTGAAAAAAGAAGGCTTCACCTTACTCAATGAGGTACCTAAAATGGGTGCTGATAATAAATGGGTTTGCTTTGTGCACCCAAAAGATGCAGGCGGGGTCTTGATTGAATTATGCCAGACGAAAAAATAAGGCGCTCAATATTTTTTTGCTAGCTAATTTATCTAGGTAATTTGTAAAATCTCAATCGCTTTTTGTGCTGCAATTTGACTGGCGTCTTTTTTTGTAAATCCTTTTTGAGAAGTAATGACTTCTCCGTCAATGACAATATTGATTGTAAATAATCTTCTTCTTCCCTCTAACTGTTCGTCGGCTAAAACAAAATCAATTTGCTTGCCTTGCTTTAATGCCCAGCCAATAATTTTATTTTTGATATTGATATCTATTTGTTCTAATTCGTCCATGAACAAATAGGGTTGAATCATTTTTTCGATAATCCATTTTTTAGTAAAATTATATTGCTTATCTAGGTAAATAGCGCCCACTAAGGCTTCTAGGGTATTACCAAAAATTTGGCTGCTCTTTAATCCACCATCTAATTTATTAAAACGGGTCATTTTTTTTAACCCCATTTGAATGGCAATATGGTTCAACTGTTGTCTGTTCACCATCTTACTGCGCATCTCGGTTAAAAAACCTTCGCCCTTGTAGGGATATTTTTTAAAGAGGTATTCTGCCACAACTGAACTAATAATGGCATCGCCTAAAAATTCCATCCTTTCATTGTTCTCTGATGGATTTTCTTTTAAAGATCGATGGTTGAATGCGGTGTGAAATAACACCATTTTAGTTGTTTGATAGCCAATTAACATGTACACACTTTTTTCAAATTCAGATTTTCTGAAAGAAAAAATAAGTTGGTATAAGCGCTTCATCTAAGGCTTAGTTAAGCTTTGTATTTCTTAACAATCACACAAGCATTGTGTCCACCAAACCCAAATGTATTACTCAAAGCGGCATTGACAACACGCTTTTGGGCTTTGTTAAATGTGAAATTTAAACGGGGATCTAAATCTGGATCATCTGTATAGTGATTGATGGTTGGAGGGATGATATCGTGTATCACTGTTTGAATACAAGCAATTGCCTCAATCACACCGGCCGCACCTAAGCAATGACCTGTCATAGACTTGGTTGCGCTAATATTTAAATGATAGGCATGCTCTCCAAACACTTCTGTGATGGCTTTTGCTTCCGCAATATCCCCCAAAGGTGTAGAAGTACCGTGGGTATTGATGTAGTCAATCTCATTGGCCTGCATCCCTGCATCTCTCAATGCAGCATTCATCACATTTCTTGCGCCCAGCCCCTCTGGGTGCGGAGCAGTCAAATGATAGGCATCGGCTGTAGCGCCTCCACCTACTACTTCACAATATATTTTTGCACCACGACGAATCGCATGCTCTAATTCTTCTAATACTAAAACACCACTTGCTTCACCCATGATAAAACCATCGCGGTCTTTATCGTAAGGACGGCTTGCAGTTTTTGGATCGTCATTGCGCTCACTCATCGCTTTCATTGCATTGAATCCACCCATGCCTGCTATACCAATTACTGCTTCAGCTCCGCCAGTGATAATGATATCTGCTTTTCCTAATTTTAAATTATCCATCGCCGAAATAATGGCGTTTGTACTAGATGCACAAGCACTCACTACCGCATAGTTAGGACCTCTAAATCCATGCTTCATGGAGATTTGTCCTGCAGCAATATCTAAAATCATTTTTGGAATAAAAAAAGGATTGAACCTTGGCGTGCCATCCCCATGCACAAAATTAGTCACCTCTTCTGTAAAAGTTGTTAAGCCACCAATACCACTTGCGAAAATAACACCCACTCTATCGTGGTCTACATTTTCTTTGGTAATGCCCGCATCCAATACCGCCTGATCGCTTGCTACCAAAGCAATCTGTGCAAAACGATCTAGTTTTCTAGCTTCCTTACGATCCATAAATTCAGTTGGATCAAAACCTTTTATTTCACATGCAAATCTTGTCTTAAACTTAGACGCATCAAATTGCGTAATCATGTCTGCACCAGAAACGCCATTGATTAAATTATTCCAATATGTCTCTACATTATTCCCTATGGGTGTTAGGGCACCTATTCCTGTAACTACAATGCGTTTAGTTTGCATGTGAATATTTTTAAAATAAAAATCCGCCTTTAAAGCAAGGCTCAAAAAGGCGGATTAAATATGCCGAAGTTTCAGCTTATAAAATAATACAATATTATTTTGCGTGCTCTTCTAAATAAGCAACAGCTTGACCAACAGTAGTAATTGTTTCTGCTTGTTCGTCTGGAATAGAAATATTGAACTCTTTTTCGAATTCCATGATTAATTCCACTGTGTCTAAAGAATCCGCGCCCAAATCATTTGTGAATGAAGCTTCGTTTGTTACTTCTGCTTCATCTACACCTAACTTGTCAACGATAATTTTTTTAACTCTAATTGCGATGTCTGACATTGTAAAAAGTTTTTGTTTACGCGGCAAAAATATACTTTTTGTCAAAATACTAGCCGTTTATTTACTTTTTTGTTTTCACATTTGACAATCTTATGGGAATACTGCTTTTTTTGGTCGTTTTAAGGCTAAAAACTGCTTGAAATACTAACAATTGCTAACTTTTTTTGAAATAACCCCTTATTAATTGCTGGTCTTCGTAGCTAAAATGGGCTTTAGGTAGGATGAAAAAGGATTTTGGGGCAAAATAAACATGAAAAAATAAGGGACTTTCAAAGAATCGAGTCACATCTGTCCAGGCCCATGCTGCGCTTCCAGTATCTGATTCCAAACTGGCTCCAGTGCTGTTAAAATTAAATTGCCAATCCTGTTTGAACATGCTGGTTTTTCTATAAAATAGCCAGGGTAATAAAAACCAAAAAAATACCATCAGTACGATCCACAACAAGGACCCAACAAGGAAAAGTTCGGGCCTGATTTTTTTATAAAACAATAGTACCGCGGTAATGATGGCATATACATTTACAAATAACAACAAGCCCTTGATTTCGGATTGCTTGATAAAATGATATCGAAGCCCTTGTATCACTTGAGATTTATGAAATTGAATTGGAATAGACATATGCTAAAAGTAGGGATTGATCGCAAAGATACAAAGCGCAAAGGTTTGCGCTGGAAAAATAGCAATAAAAAAGAGGGATTATATAACAACAATTGTTAGTAAAAATGACAAAATCACTATATTTAAAGAACGCATTGCTTAAATACTATAATATGAGTTTTAAACCAAGGTTATCCTTTTCGCAGGTCATCAACATGAATGTTGGTTTCTTAGGAATCCAATACAGTTTTGGATTACAACAATCTGCAGTGAATCCTATTTATGACATGTTGGGCGCAAGTCCAGATCAGATACCCATGCTCAACTTAGCTGGCCCCATGACAGGCCTACTCATTCAACCCATCATTGGTGCAATGAGTGATAAAACTTGGTCGCCAAGATTTGGAAGACGCAAACCTTACTTTTTAATTGGCGCTCTATTATGTAGCATATGTTTATTCCTTTATCCTTTTAGTAGTGCCTTGTGGATGGCCGTTGGATTGTTATGGGTTTTGGATGCTGCCAACAATACTGCCATGGAACCTTACAGAGCATTTATTGCAGATAAATTACCAAGCGAACAACACGCCACAGGTTTTTTAACACAAAGTTTTTTTACAGGCTTGGGTATCACTTTAGCGAATATTTCTTTATTTGTGTTTCAGAAAAATATTCCAGGCACCTATGGCAGTCTACCTTATTGGGTGTATGCCTCTTTTTTTCTAGGAAGTGTTTGTTCTATTGTGACCGTTGGCTGGTCGGTATTTAAAACGCCTGAGATTCCACCTACAGCGGAAGAATTAATTGCATTGAAGGCGGAAAAAATAAATGTATTTACGCCTTTCAAAGAAATTGGCAATGCCATTGGCAATATGCCTAAAGTCATGTGGCAATTAGCATTGGTCTACTTATTTCAATGGTATGCCCTTTTTTGTTATTGGCAAAACGCATCAAAAAGTATTGCACAGTCAGTTTGGAATACCACCGTCTACCAAAACAACCCAGCATACGACGAAGCAGTTGGTTGGTCAGGATTGGTGAATGGTTGGTATAATATAATCACTTTTGTAAGTGCCTTCTTTTTACTTTGGTTGGCAAAAAAAATAAGTCCAAAAATGATTCATGTAATCTGTTTAATCATGGCAGCTGTTGGCTTATTAGTGTTCCCGCATATCACAGATAAAAATTTATTGTTTGTCCCAATGGCAGGATTTGGTGTGGCTTGGGCAAGTATGATGGGCATTCCCTATTTATTGGTCGTGGATAAAATTCCAAAAGAAAAGTATGGCGTGTACATGGGTATTATTAACATGATGATAGTCATTCCAATGTTGATTCAAAATCTAAGCTTTGGTTATATCTTAAAACATTTCTTAAACAATGACCCTGGTAAAGCTATTAGTTTTGCGGGCGTCTTGTTATTGCTTGCAGCAGTTGCTACTTTGTTCATTCAAAGTTCAGGCAAACAACAAAACAATGATGGTACTATGACCATGAATGGTGGACATTAATATTGATATTGATCTAAAATAAAAGGATATGAAAGTATTGTGTATTGGAGAGGCCTTGATAGATATGATTTGTACCGACCGAGGAAGTCGACTAGCGGATGGGCAAAATTTTTTAAAAAAGGCAGGTGGTGCTCCAGCGAATGTAGCTGCTGCTATTGCTGCGCTTGGTGGCCATGTAGACATGGCTGCAAAAGTGGGCAAGGATCCTTTTGGTCAACACTTAATTGATTTAATGAGTGAAATGGGTGTGAATACAAAATGGGTCATTCAAGACCCCAATGCATTTACCACTTTTGCCTTTGTTTCTTTGATGGAAGATGGAGAACGCGATTTTTATTTTAACAGAGGCGCCGATGGTCAATTGTCCATGGCCGATTTAGCAGGATTGAATTTAAAGGAATATGATATTGTGCATTTTGGGTCAGCAACAGGATTCTTACCTGGACCTTTACAAGCAACCTATATCGATTTATTGAATCAAGCAAAAGAAGCCGGTGCTTTAATTAGTTTTGATCCCAACTATCGACATTTATTATTCCCTAACAATACTGAAAGTTTTATTACTCAGTCTTGGCATTATATTCAGGCATGTGATTTCTTTAAACTAAGTGACGAAGAAGCCATCTTAATTACTGGGCTTGATACGGTGGATGCTGCAGCGGCTGCTTTAAGAACAAAAACCAATGCCGTATTTGCGATTACACTCGGCAAAGAAGGTACTTTACTATCCACTAGCCATGGCACTGAAATTATTTCAAGTATTCCAATTACTGCTATAGATGCAACCGGCGCTGGGGATGCTTTTGTAGGTGCTGTTTTGTATCAGCTGCTTGGAACTACACCAAGTGCTTTACCAGCATTACCCATTGAAACATGGAGAACCATGATTGCAAATGCCAATAAAGCGGGCGCAAGAACATGTGAATACATGGGCGCTATGGAAGCATTTAAGCATTTAAACAATTCTATTTTCAATTCCTAAATTGCAAGTGCACTGTGAAAATGACCCCATTACATCAATTTGGTACAGACCTCTTATCGAAATATAAAGTTGACACAACAAAAAAAGATAAGGCTTTTAGTCAACAATTTTTAGCGCATATAGGTGCCATCGAAAACTTATTTGATGAAGTGTATGCGTACCATCCAAAAAGGAATGAAGCTTTCGAAGGCCTTTTAATTACACTGATACAGCAATACAAGGTAAGGTCCAAAGTCTTATTAAAAAAAGATGTAGAAAAATCCAAGCTAGGCCATTGGTATTTAAGCAATGAAATTACTGGGATGAGTTTATATGTGGACCGATTCAGTGAAAACATTCAAGGACTACAAAAAAAATTAGATTACTTTAAAGAACTAGGCGTTAATTTTTTACACCTCATGCCCATCTTTGAAAGTCCCGAAGGAGAGAGTGACGGAGGTTATGCGGTATCGGATTTTAGAAAAGTAGCAAGCAGATTTGGGAATATACAAGATGTAGAAAATCTAATCGCAGACATGAATGCATCCAATATGTATTTAATGTTGGACATTGTTTTAAACCATACCTCACACCATCATGAGTGGGCACAGAAGGCGAAGGCTGGAGATCCTTATTATCAAGATTTCTTTTATTTCTATGATCATCGTGGCATACCCGACCAGTTAGATCAAACCATGCCTGAAATTTTCCCTGAATCGGCTCCAGGAAGTTTCACCTATGTCCCTGAATGTAATAAATGGGTGATGACCGTATTCCATCATTATCAATGGGATTTAAATTTTAGCAACCCAAATGTGCTAGTTGCCATGATGGATACGATTTTATTTTACGCGAATTTGGGCGTTGATATATTACGTATTGACGCGCCAGCATTTATTTGGAAAGAAATTGGTACTGGTTGTCAAAATTTACCTAAAGCACATACTTTACTCAGATTAATCAAACAATGTACTCAAGTGTCAAGCCCAGGCATGGCATTATTAGGAGAAGCCATTGTTGCCCCAAATGAAATCATCAAATATTTTGGCACAGATAACTATACTGCAAGCGAATGTGACGTGGCTTATAATGCCACACAAATGGCATTGCAATGGGATGCGCTTGCTACTGGTGATACTAGAATCATGCTAAATGCTCAGCATCCTATTTTGCAAAAACCATATGGTTGTACTTGGGTCTCCTACACAAGATGCCATGACGATATTGGGCTTGGATATGACGACGAGATGATTGCCAGGGTTGGATTTAATCCCTACCATCATAGAACTTATTTGAAAAATTATTATTCTGGTAGTCATGATGGATCAGTTGCTGCAGGTGCTTTATTTTCTGTCAATCCAAAAACAAACGACGCCCGCATTAGTGGATCCCTAGCTTCTCTATGCGGATTAGAAAAAGCATTGGCTTGGAACAATGCAGGTGAAATTGAAAATGCATTGAGGAAAATTATTTTAATGCAGGCACATTCCATGTTCATGGGTGGTATCCCTATGTTGTATTACGGAGACGAGATGGCCTATACCAATGACTATAGTTATTTAAATGACCCTGGCAAAAGCTATGACAATAGGTGGATGCATCGTCCTATGATCGATTGGAATAAAAATGAACAAAGGAAAAAGAAAGGCAGTGTGGAATACCGCATCTTTAATGCAACAAAGCAATTGATTCAAATTAGAAAAGCATTACCCATATTAAGTGATTTTAGCAATACAACTTGGATGACACCGCATAATATTCATGTGGCTAGTTTCATCCGTTCCTTTGAAGACAAAAAATTATTCTGTCTCTTTAATTATCAACCTGCTGACTCCTTTGTGACTTGGTATACCTTTAAAGAGCATGGAATAAGGCCAGCACAATTAAAAGATCATTGGACTGGCCTTACACATCATGTTGGTAATGATAACGAATATTTTATATTAGGCGCTTATGAGTTCGCTATTTTGGAAGTGATTGATTAAAATCTGAAACTCATTCCTACATTGATACTATAGTCTGCAAATGCAGCATCTCCTCTTGCAAAAACACCTGTCAGATTAGTTCTTACAATATCTGGATAGCTTTGTGGTCTTTCACGTCTTAAAGCCACTGGAGTGTATAGGAAAAAATTATATTTTTTATACATATAGGTTACACCTGGCTCAGCAGATAAAATATTACCTGGTCTTCTAAATCCAGTGCTCTTCCCAATCAAGTCATAAGTTGGAATACACTCATACCTTAAACCTAATGAATAAGCCCAAGCTTGTTTACTAAAATTCAATCCAGATCGAACCATGTATTGGTCTGCCACACTCATCACATTGGATGTATACTTGATTGCTGTTGCAGAAGGGGTACCACCTCTTGCTGTACTTACACCATTATTATCCCTAGGATTCAACAAATAGAAGCCGTTGGCATAAGCACTCCATGTAGTATTAATTTGTCTAAATCCATTTAATTCAACAGTAACACCAAATCCACCATCACCTGGTTGAATAGACTGGTCTACATAACCAATTCTTCGCGCGTTGGCTGCATATTGAAATTCATCTTGAGCCTTATAATTACCAGTTGGTAATTTAATACCAAGTCCTGCCATTAAATTTCCTTTTTTATTGGCATCAGGTGCAATCAACCATCTATAGGCCGCAAGACGAATATCACCTAATCCTCTCGCTGCAGTTGCAAAACGATAAGGACTCGTATTTCCCAAATGTTCATATTTAGAAGTTCGATCATAATTGACAAGGGGAATGTTAATAGCTACCATCCATTTACTATTGATATTTCTTGTTAAAGCAAAATCCATTGCACTCATATAATTAATTACTTCTGATCCTTCTTCTACTCTAAATTTTTGCTCGTCTCTACCATTAAAATGTTTGTAAGAAGTGAAGTACCTGTAATTGACATTTAAAGTCCATTTTGAACTGTCTTCTTCATGCATGCCTGCATGCTCCATAGTGCACAAGCCACCTACTGTTCTAATGGCTACGCAGCCTTGCGCGTTTGATTGATTCATAAAACCAAGGCATAATAATGCCAATAATATAATTGATTTTTTCATGTGTTAGTTAATTTATAATTCAATTG
>Ga0209551_1000061_pt1 | contig 31557 bp, 27 predicted proteins | sample LauGreSuBDMM15SD_2_FD_187568 | JGI IMG/M metagenome (GOLD analysis project Ga0209551, IMG submission 187568) | Freshwater lake microbial communities from Lake Michigan, USA - Su13.BD.MM15.SD (SPAdes) (version 3) | ecosystem: Environmental > Aquatic > Freshwater > Lake | place: Lake Michigan, USA... | reverse complement strand
GTATTAGCTAGAATATGAAAAAAACATTCCCTTTTTTATTTACATTAATTGGATTATCTATCCTAGGGATTTTATTTATTCAAATCACTTGGCTACAAGGTTTATTTTTATTGCAAAAAAATCAATTAATTGAAAAAGTAAATCAGGCAGGCGTCGTCGTTTCTTCTGATTTAGGAAAGAAATTAAATGGGGGTTTGGCATTTCATTTTCCTAAAAAATCCTTAAGTCTTTCAGGAGCAGGACATTCACATAGTTTTGAAGAAGCCACTTTATCAGATCTGTATAGCTTTCAGGATTTAGATAAAAGATTAAAAGCCGCATTGGTCAAATATGGTTTACAAGACTTGTCTTATGAATTTGCTTTACAAGACAAAAATGGCAATATAGAAATAAAAAGCAAACAATTTGAAGATGTGTTTTTGGATGAATTAAACACGGTACAAACAAGGGTATCCATTATTCCCCAAGAGATATTAGAAACGACGGGTCCTTTTGAAACATTGATTATTATTGTTCCTAATGTCAATGCCTATTTATTTAAAACCTTACAGTGGGTTGTCTTTGGAGCTGGTTTATTTATTCTCATTGTATTAGCTGCATTTATCATCACAATTAGTTCATTGATCAAACAAAGAAAACTAAGTGAAATCAAAAGTGATTTCATCAATAATATGACCCATGAGCTCAAGACGCCATTGGCAACTATATCACTTGCTGTGGATGCACTTAAATCCACTAAAGTACAGTCGGATGTGGCATCTGTAGACTATTTTAGCTCCATCATCAAAGAGGAAAATATACGCATGAATAAGCATGTAGAAACTATTTTACAAGCTGCTCAGTTAGAGAAAAAAGACAATGAGATCAATAGACAATTAGTCAATATGGACGATCTCATTCAAGGTGTCATTGATAGTTTTAAATTACAATTAGAAGCAAAGCCTTCTTCAGTGCATACGCAATTTGAAGCGGTACCTTCTGAAATCTGGATTGATGAAGAATATTTTTTACATGTCTTATCTAATTTAATGGATAACGCCATTAAATACGCCAATACCGAGATTGATATTACCATTAAGACAAAAACAATATCCAATAAAATGGTCATTACGATAGAGGATAAAGGAATTGGTATGACATCAGATACGGTGAAACATATTTTTGAAAAGTTCTATCGGGCACACTCAGGTAATATCCACAACGTAAAAGGTTTTGGTCTAGGCATGAGTTATGTAAAATGGGTCATTGACATGCATAAAGGCACCATACAAGTATCAAGCGAGCTAGACAAAGGCACAAAGGTCGAAATTAGCCTACCGATGATTGAACCAAAATAAACATCCGTCACCATAACTAAGAAATCGGTACCGATTTGCTAATGCATGCTGATAGACTGTCTTCCATTGGTCTCCAGCAATTGCTGCAATGATTAAAAGGAGTGTAGACTTAGGCTGATGAAAATTAGTAATCAATCCCTTACAAATTTTAAATTGATATCCAGGCTTCACCATCAATTGGGTTGTTGCAAATAATGCATTCATTTTTTTCTGTATCATCCATTCTTTTAAAAACTGCATTGCTTCATTGATACTCGTATCCTTTCCCTCTAAAGTATAGGCATCCCATTGAAGTAGTTTTATTTCATTGATATCTATATCGGGTTGCTGCTTTATTTTAATTGCTAACCAATACAATGATTCCAAAGTTCTAAGTGAGGTTGTTCCAACTGCAATCATATTGTCTGAAGTCGTGGCTAAGTATTCGATGGTTTGTAAGTCGACATCAATAAATTCTGCATGCATTAAATGGTCATGAAAGTCGTCTACTTTAACGGGCATAAATGTACCTGCCCCAACATGTAGTGTGATAAATTTTTTATCAATTCCTTTTGCAGACAATGCTTTAAAAACAAGCTCATCAAAGTGTAATCCAGCTGTAGGAGCTGCTACGGACCCTTCTGTAGTTGCATAGGTTGTTTGGTAGCGATCCTTATCTGTTTCATTCGCTTCTCTTTGTATATAAGGAGGTAAAGGAATTTGTCCAACCAGTGCAATGATTTCAGAAAAAACAATATCAGGATGATCCCAAGAAAATTCAATGATAAACTGCCCATCCTCTTGCGCTATTTTTTTTGCAGATAAAAGGATCCTTATATGATCATAAAATAGTTCCTTTTGTAAAAATTCCGTCTTCCATTTTTTAGCACCACCCACTAAACATTTCCATTGTACTTTATTGGTGGCCTGCATTGCTAATTGCACAGGCGTAAATGCAGCAGTGGGTTCTAGACAAAAAATTTCTATTTTATTTTGTCTGCTATTGGTAGACAAATTAGGATCGATCATCTTTTCTGCATCGATAGAAGGCATGTGCTCCAAATCAATCTGGTCATTTGACTTATCAAATAAAATTCTCGCCGCAATCACCTTGCTATTGTTAAAGAATAAGCTGTGTCCAACAGGGATGTAATTGGCTATATCCTTGTATTGCCCTTCGGCGATAATTGTTTGATCCCAGACTAAAATTTTACTATCTGATCTAACGGCCGCTGGGGTGTAGGCAATGCGCTCATCGGGTAAATCGTAATCAAAATCGGCCATTTTCATGGCTCAAAAATAGCAAAACCCTTTCAAATGCCATGATTTAGGTGGATTCACAGCTTATATACCCTAAAAAATGGGTTATCCACAGCTCTTAAAACCCCAAATTTCTCAAAATTGGTTAAAATAGCCTGAAAGCTATACACAGCATGTGTTTCAGCTCGGTTTATTTCTTGTGGAAAACTAGAAGGGTCTGTTTGGCCTATAAAAGTGGTAAAAAGTGTTATTTTGTGTGAACAAGTGGTAAAATAAAGATCAAATTATTAACAAATGACAGGTTTTCACGGAGAATATCAATCAACTATCGACGCAAAAGGGCGTTTCCTAGTTCCAGGTAGCTTGAAAAAGCAACTGGCAGAAGGGGAGACGCGCTTTATCGTAAGTAGAGGGTTTGAAAAGTGTTTGACACTTTATCCGTTAAAAAGCTGGCAAGCGATTTTGGACAGAATTAGCCAATTGAATGACTTTGATCCCAAAGTGAGACAATTCCGTCGTCAGTTCTTGGGTGGTGCAACCGAAGTTGAGTTGGATGGTGCAGGCCGTTTGTTATTGCCTCCAACTTTAAGAGAGTTTGCATTACCTGGAAAAGAAATTGTATTAGCGGCAGCGTTGGATCGTTTTGAAATTTGGGATGCAAGTACTTATAAACAGCTCTTTGAGGATTTCTCTGCAGATGCATTTAGCAATCTAGCGCAGGAAGTAATGTCAGGTATTAAAAATCAAGATTAAGGAAGATGACCAACCCTACATCCAACTTAAACACAGATTACCATATACCTGTTTTATTTCAAGAAACCATTGCGCATCTAAATATTATACCTGATGGTATTTATGTAGATGCCACATTTGGTGGAGGAGGACATAGTAGAGGCATTTTATCAAAGTTGGGTCCGAAAGGAAAACTCATTGCTTTTGATCAAGATGCAGATGCTAAAAAGAATCTACCAAATGATGATCGAATTGTTTTTATACCTGAAAATTTTAGGTACATACAACGATTCCTTCGCTTGAATAAAATTGATAAAGTGAATGGCGTGTTAGCCGACTTAGGTGTAAGTAGCCATCAATTTGATGAAGGTTCAAGAGGTTTCTCTATTCGTTTTGACGGTCCCTTTGATATGAGAATGGATCAACGTCAAACAAGAACAGCAGCGCAAATTATAGAAAGCTATTCAGAAGCAGCACTACATAAAATGTTTGAGCAATATGGTGAAGTCACCAACGCAAAGACCCTAGCGAAACATATTGTCACACAAAGACGTCTATTGAAGTTATCTACCGTACAAGATTTTAAAACTTTAATTGCGCCAGTAGTAAAAGGAAATCCAAATAAATATTGGGCACAAGTGTTCCAGGCTATTCGAATGGAAGTGAATGAGGAGATGATTGTGTTGAATGAGTTTTTAACACAATTACCAGAAGTGATTCAAGAAGGAGGAAGAGCAGTGATTATTACGTTCCACTCAATCGAGGATCGCATGGTGAAAAACGCATTCAAAGTAGGACCTGATGAAGACGATGTGACCAACCCATTTCTTTCCATTAAGAAAGAAGTGCTTTGGAAGATCATAACAAAAAAACCTGTTGTGGCTTCTGAGAAAGAGATGAAAGAAAACAATCGAAGCAGAAGCGCAAAATTGCGTACTGCCGAAAGAGTATAAACCGTATGTCCGTACCCGTAAAAAACAACTCTAAGTCTGCTATCATTAGCATGCTTAACTACGAATGGGTTGTCATGAACATTAGTTACTTTTTGTTCTTGGCAATACTAGCGATACTTTATATCGCTAATGGACACTTGACGGATAAGTCAATCCGTAAAATCAATTCAACAAAGAAGGAAATTAAGCAACTGCAATTTGAGTATAAAACGCTTAAGGCAGATTTAATGCTCAAGAGTGAAGCAATCAATATTGAAAAGGCAATGGCACCTTATGGCTTACAAATAGCTAAGGAGATGTCTATACGTATGCCATTGGAAAAACGTTTTGATCAAAATAACGAAAAAAATAAAGCCAAATAATGGATGTAAAACGCGACATACTTTGGAGAGTTTACTTAAGCTATATTTTAGTCGTAGTAGTTTGTCTTTGTATTTTAGGCAAGGCATTTTACATTCAACAAGTTCAAGGTGCATATTGGAGAGGCTTAAGTGATAGCTTACATCAACGTATTATTGAAATACCTGCAGATAGAGGAACAATTTACAGTGAAGATGGGCAGATGTTGAGTACCAATGTTCCTCAATTTGATATTTATATCGATTTTAGAGTGGAGCCATTGCATGAAAAAGCAGGTAAATCATTTAGAGAAAATATTGATTCATTGAGTATTGCTTTAGCTGATTTATTTAAGGATCAATCTGCAAGTGCCTATAAAGACGGATTAACAAAAGCTTTCGAGGTAAAAGAACCCAATTATGAATTAAGAAAAAAAGTGGGCTATAAGCAGTATTTACAAATGGCTAAATTTCCATTGTTTCGTTTAGGAAGATACAAGAGTGGCTTTATTGCACAAGAAAGAAATATTCGTTTGAATCCTTATCAAAATATGGGATATAGAACGATAGGATTAGCGAGAGATCAAAATAAAGTAGGCTTAGAATTATCCTATGATACGGTATTGAATGGTCGTAATGGAAAGCAACTGGTTCGAGCTATAGCAGGCGGTGTAACTGTTCCAGTGCAAGAAGGTGAATTTGAAATTGAGCCTGAAACAGGAAAAGATATTGTGAGTACACTCGATGTGTATATTCAAGAAGTAACGACGAATGCATTGATGAAAATGATGATTGGTAATGAAGCGCAACATGGTGTGGCCATGGTAATGGAAGTAAAAACAGGTAAGATCAAAGCGATTGCAAATTTAGGAAAGATAAGAGACGGATATTATGCAGAGGATTTAAATTATGCCATCACACCTTCAGAGCCGGGGTCTACATTTAAGTTGGTGACATTAATGCAAGCCTTAGAAGATGGGAAAGTGACCTTAAATTCTTCTATCAATTTAGAAGGAGGTGTTTGGAAGGTAGCAGGCAGAACAGTATATGATTCAGAAAAGCATGGCAAATTCCAAGCGACAGTATTAGAAGCGTTTGAAGAAAGTTCAAATGTAGGGATGGCAAAAATCGCAGTTAATAATTATACCAATAATCCATCGGCTTACTTCAAGCACCTTTCAAGATTAAGATTAGATTCTTTATCAGGTATTGATTTGGTGGGAGAGCGTCGTCCTCAAATTACTAGACCAGGCGATAAATTATGGGGCCCTACTACATTGCCTTGGATGGCCTTTGGTTACAATATCGCCATTGCGCCAATTCAAACTTTGTCATTATATAATATGGTGGCGAACAATGGCGTGATGATGCGCCCTTATTTAGTCAATAGCATACAAGAAGAAGGGAGAATCATCAAAACAAATAGTCCAAAAGCGTTCAATCTACAAGCCTATAGTCCAGCAACAATTAAAGCAGCTCAAACCGCTTTAGAAGGTGTTTGTATCAATGGCACTGGTAAAACCTTATTTAAAAATAGTCCTTATAAAGTGGCAGGAAAAACTGGTACAGCAAAAGTTGCAAATGCGAATAAGGGTTATGATGATAATATTTATCAATCTTCATTTGCTGGATATTTTCCTGCAGACAATCCTCAATACACAATTATTGTAAATATCAAGAATAAACCAAATGCGCGTCTATTTTATGGTGCTTCGGTAGCGGGTCCTGTATTTAAAGAGATTGCGGACAGATTGTATGTGACCTATATCCAGAATAAAATGGACAAAGCGCCAAGTTTCAATTTAAAAGATTCTCAATTATTCAACTATACAATTGCAAAAACATCCTTACAGGCAATCGCTAAACAATTGTCAATGCCTTATCAGGATTCAACTCCAAATAATGCAGACTGGGCAAATGTACAAGGTGCTGGAAGGGCTTTAAAAGCAGGCCAACCATTGCAAATGGCTTCTGATAGCACGATGCCAGATATCAGTGGTATGAAACTGAAAGACGCTTTATGGTTATGCGAGAAAAAAGGGTTGATTGTGAAATGCAGTGGAAAGGGAAAAGTGATTCGTCAAAGTATTCTACAAGGACAATACATTCAAAGAGGACAACAAATATCGATAGAACTGAATTAATTATATGACAAGATCCTTACAACATATTTTATTTGGCGTTGCTTTGAGAGAAGTCATAGGCTCGACGGATCAAGAGATTGTTGACTTACAAATTGATTCTAGATTAGTTCAGCAAGGAACAGCTTTTGTTGCTATTAAAGGCGTGCAAGCAGACGGACATCAATTTATTGCAACCTCAATTGAAAAAGGTGCAACAGTGATTGTTTGTGAACAATTGCCTGCAGAAATAAAGTCAGGTATTACTTATATCGTAGTCGCCAATACTCAGGAGGCTGTTGCCTTGATGGCACATCAATTTTATGGACAGCCATCTACTAAAATAAAATTAGTAGGTGTGACAGGCACCAATGGTAAAACGACAGTAGCCACTTTATTATTTAAGTTATTTAAAGAGATGGGCTATACCTGCGGATTAGTGAGTACGGTTCAAAATCAAATTGGGGATCGCATTATTCCAGCAACCCATACCACGCCAGATGCTATTCGCTTAAATGCTTTATTGGCAGAAATGGTATCAGAAGGTTGTTCTCATGTATTTATGGAATGCAGTAGTCATGCAATTCATCAACATCGTATCACTGGTTTACAATTTACAGGTGCCGCATTTACCAATATCACACATGACCATTTAGATTATCACGAAACATTCGAAGAATATGTGCGTGTTAAAAAGGCATTCTTTGATCATTTAAATTCGACTGCATTTGCCATTACCAATTTAGATGATTCAAATGGTGCCGTGATGTTAGCAAATACCAAAGCAAAACAGTTTAGTTATGCTTTACATGCACCTGCTACTTATAAAGGGAAGATTTTAGAAAACCAATTGACTGGATTGGTATTGAATGTAAACGATGTAGAAGTGCATTGCAGATTGATAGGCACATTCAATGCCTATAATTTCTTAGCAGTCTATGGAGTTGCCGTTCAATTGGGAGAAAATGTAGAGCAAGTATTGACTGTATTGAGCGCATTAACTGGAGCAGAGGGCAGGTTTGATTATATCATTAGTGCCGAAAATACGATTGGTATTGTGGATTATGCGCATACTCCAGATGCACTACAAAATGTATTGGAGACCATTGTGAAATTAAAGAAAGGTGGAGAAACAGTGATTACTGTAACGGGTTGTGGAGGAGACAGAGATAAAACTAAAAGACCGATCATGGCGCAGGTAGCTTGTGATTTAAGTGATAAAGTCATTTTTACAAGTGACAATCCTCGTTCCGAAGATCCAAATCAGATTATCAAGGATATGGAAGCAGGGTTAAGCAGTGCAGCAAAAAGAAAATATGTCAACATCGTAGATCGATACGAAGCAATTAAGGCGGCAGTTAGTTTTTCTAAACCAGGCGATATTATTTTGATTGCAGGAAAGGGTCATGAAAAATACCAAGATATAAAAGGGGTTAAATCAGATTTTGACGATAAACAAATTTTACAAAACATTTTCAACTCATTTGCTAAATAATTTGCTATGCTGTACCAATTATTTTCATGGTTAGATAAGTCCTTTGATATACCTGGCATTGGTATTTTTCAATTTTTGACTTTTAGAATCGCCATAGCTATTTTATTGTCTTTATTCATAGCGACTGTATATGGCAAAAAGATGATTTTGTTTTTACAGGATAAACAAATTGGTGAAAGTGTAAGAGAGTTAGGATTGGCAGGTGAGCAACAAAAAAAGGGAACGCCTACAATGGGGGGTATCATCATTTTAATGAGTGTATTGATACCAACATTATTATTTGCCAACTTAGACAAGGTCTATATCCGTTTGATGATATTGTGTACTGTTTGGCTTGGTCTTATTGGATTTATAGATGATTACTTTAAAATCCGTGCAAGAAAAGATGCACAAGAAAAAGGAGAGTCCTACAAAAAGAAAAATAGTGATGGATTGGCCGGTATTTCTAAAGTCATTGGACAAGTTGGATTGGGAATTATTATTGGTGTGACATTGTATTTTAGCAATGCAGTTACTGTTGAGCGTGAAATTATTTCAACCAATGTTACAGCTAGCCTTGCAAAAGGTGAGAAAATTGCAAAGGGCGCCGATGTGGTTGTAAGAACCATCAATGGGGAAGAACGCCGTTTTGTAAAAGTAAAAACACCCATCACAACCATTCCATTTGTTAAAAATCACGAGTTTAATTATAGTAAATTAATTAGCTGGATGGGTCCTGGTGCAGAAAAATATACTTGGATCGTTTACATCTTAGTTGTCACATTTATCATTACAGCAGTATCCAATGGTGCGAATATCACAGACGGCCTAGATGGTTTAGCTGCAGGCGTGAGCGCCATTATAGGAGCAGCCTTGGGTGTTTTTGTATACGTAAGTGGTAACTATGTTTTTGCAGATTATCTAAACGTAATGTACATTCCTAATTTGGGAGAGCTGTCCATTTTTGTGGGCGCATTTGTGGGTGCTTGTATTGGATTTTTATGGTACAATGCTTACCCGGCACAAGTTTTTATGGGTGATACAGGAAGTTTGGCTTTAGGAGGTATCATTGCTTCATTGGCCATTATTGTTCGTAAGGAATTATTGATTCCAATTTTTTGTGGCGTGTTTTTAATAGAAAATTTAAGTGTCATCATACAAGTGGGCTACTTTAAATACACAAAGAAAAAATACGGGGAAGGGCGTCGCGTGTTTTTGATGAGTCCATTACATCATCATTATCAAAAGAAAGGCTTTCATGAAAGTAAAATTGCTGTACGTTTTTGGATTATCACCATTTTATTAGTTATCACTTCTATCCTAACCTTAAAAACAAGATAAGTTGGCTAAAAACATTATCATATTGGGTGCAGGAGAAAGCGGTGTAGGCGCTGCCTTGTTAGCAAAGCAAAAAGGGTACAATGTATTTGTGTCTGATGCAAGTGCGATCAAGTCAATTTATCAATCAGAACTGGAAGCAAACGGGATTGCGTTTGAATCAGGAATGCATGATGTTGAAAGAATATTAGAAGCAGACGAAGTCATAAAAAGTCCAGGAATACCAGAGAGGAATGAATTGGTACAACAAATACGTGCAAAAGGAATCTCTGTGATCAGTGAAATTGAATTTGGCTATAGATATAAAGGAGACAGTAAAATTGTTGCGATTACAGGCAGTAATGGAAAAACCACAACGACATCCTTGTTATACCATATCTGTAATATAGCAGATCAAGATGTAGCGATCGTAGGCAATATAGGATTCTCTTTTGCGAGACAAGTTGCGGTAGATCCAAAAAAATTATATGTGATTGAAGTAAGCTCATTTCAATTAGATGACATTAAATGCTTTAGACCAGACATCGCGATTCTATTAAATATTACAGAAGATCATTTAGACAGGTACAATTATCAATTTGAATATTATATCAAAAGCAAGTTTAGAATTATTGAGAACCAAACCGAAAAAGACTGCTTTATTTATTGCATAGACGACGAAGTCATTGTAAAACATCTAGAACTACTAACTACTAATACTAACCTACTACCATTTTCTATGAAACAAGAATTAAAAAAAGGAGGCTACATCAAGAATGAGCAAATGATGTTAAAAATCCAAGAAGAAAGAGTGACTATGAGTATTTATGATTTTGCTTTAAAAGGCAAGCACAATGCTTATAACACAATGGCTGCAAGCATTGCTGCATCCACTTTAGGTATCAGAAAGGAAAAAATCCGTGAAGCAGTAAGCAATTTCCACAACTTGGAACATCGGATGGAATTTGTTGCAACTGTGAAAGGCGTTGATTTTATCAATGACAGTAAAGCGACTAATGTTAACAGCACTTGGTATGCTTTAGAGAGCATGCAAAAGCCTACTATTTTAATTTTAGGAGGTGTAGATAAAGGCAACGATTATGCATTAGTGGCAGATCTTGTAAAGGAAAAAGTTAAAGCCATTGTTTGTATGGGAACAGATAATTCAAAATTAATTGAATTCTTTAAGGATAAGGTGGATCATATTATTGAAGTTGATTCTGCAAAAAAAGCAGTCAATGCTTCCTTTAAATTAGCCGAGAAAGGGGATGTGGTGTTATTGAGTCCCGCTTGCGCAAGTTTTGATTTATTTAAAAACTATGAAGACAGAGGGCATCAATTTAAAGAAAGCGTAAAAGAATTATAATCATGTTCAAAGAAACCACAGATAAGTTATTTTCTCAAATGCCTTCTATTGGAGGGATGAGAGAACATTTAGACCAAAGAACTAGAGGGGATAAATATATCTGGGGTTTAGTTATTTTATTATCACTGATCTCTATATTGGTAGTATATAGTGCAACTGGCTCATTGGCATATAAAATGTATCGTGGTAATACAAGTTTTTATTTATTTAAGCAAATCGTATTTACATTAGTTGGTTTATTAGTTGTGTTTGGATTACATAGAGTCAATTACACTGTTTTTTCTCGCGTGGCCACTATTTTATTTATTTTATCTGTGCCTTTATTGATTTATACTTTATTTTTTGGAGCTAAAATTAATGAAGGTAGCAGATGGATTAAATTGCCCATTATTAATTTAACCATACAAAGTAGTGATGTAGCAAAATTGGCTTTATTCATGTACTTGTCTAAGGTACTTAGTAAGAAGCAGGAAGTGATTAAGGATTTTAAGAAAGGATTTTTACCAGTGATTATACCGGTATTCATTATCTGTGGTTTAATCATGCCTGCAAATTTATCAAATGCATTATTGACAGGCGCCACTTCTCTACTTTTATTATTTATTGGCAGAGTCAGTTTTAAACATATTTTATTAACGATTGGAGTAGCAATGATCCCAATTGTAATTATAATTAGTGTAGCGATTGCGACACACAATGCCAATGAGGGTTCAATTGATTCAAATAAACCAGTTGTTGCGGAGTCATTAAAGAACTGGGGACGTTTTGGAACTTGGGTGAATCGAGTTCAAGACTTCATGTACGCAAAAGACAATGAAGTACCGTATCAAGTGCAACAAGCAAAAATTGCAATTGCCAATGGTGGCATATTTGTTGGACTTGGTCCAGGGAATAGTCAGCAAAGAAATTTTTTGCCACAAGCCTACAATGATTTTATTTATGCAGTAATTATAGAAGAATATGGATTATTAGGTGGGGCATTCATCATCTTTATTTACCTCGTATTTTTATTTAGGTGTATTAGAATATTTAGAAAGTGTCCCTATGCATTTGGTGCTTTTTTAGCACTAGGATTAAGCTTTACATTAATCATTCAAGCTGTCGCTAATATGGCGGTAAATGTAGCCATTGTCCCTGTGACTGGGGTGACTTTACCATTGTTAAGCATGGGAGGAAGCTCTTTTATATTTACTTGTTGCTCGATAGGATTGATTTTAAGCGTCGCAAGAAATGTGGAGCAAATGGAAGGGAAGGCGCCAGTAGAAACCGAGATTGAAATTCCTAACGAAAATATTGAGCCTGCAAATGCCTAATCAAGCACATACTCCTTTGCGGATCATCATCGCTGGCGGTGGGACAGGCGGACATATTTTTCCAGCCATTGCTGTAGCGCAGGCTATACAGAAGTTACAGCCTGATGCAAGTATTTTATTTGTAGGTGCGCAAGGGAAAATGGAAATGGAGAAAGTGCCACAAGCTGGTTTCCAAATAGTTGGATTAACGATTGCAGGATTTAATAGACAAAATATTTTTAAAAATTTGACTTTACCTTTTAAGTTGATAAAAAGTTTTATTCAAGTTAAAACCATCTTCAATCAATTTAAACCCAATGCCGTATTTGGAGTAGGAGGCTATTCAAGTTTTCCCGTTTTAAAATATGCACAAGCAAGGGGGATACCAACTTTCATACATGAGGCCAATGCATTTGCCGGGAAAGCCAATCAATGGTTGGGCAAGCATGCAACAAAAATATTTACTGGCACAAAAGGGATGGAATCTTTTTTTCCATTTCAAAAGATAATCATTACTGGAAATCCAGTGAGACAAAATATTGCCGAAGGAAAAATTGGAAAAGAGAATGCATTGTTACAATTTGGTTTACTTCCTAATCATACCACTTTATTGATCATTGGTGGAAGTTTGGGGGCTGCATCTATCAATCAAGCCATTCAACAAAATTTATCTGCATTTGAAAAGATGGGACTGCAATTAATATGGCAGACCGGCAAGCCGAATGCTGCAATGTATAAAGCTGCAGCAAATGCATTTGGGAATGTACATGTGGACAGTTTTATCAATGATATGAGTGCAGCCTATGCTGCAGCAGATATGGTAGTGAGTCGTTCAGGTGCCATGGCCATTGCTGAAATAGCGATTACTGGCAAAGGATGCATATTTGTACCCTACCCACATGCGGCCGAAGACCACCAAACTTTTAATGCAGCAGTCCTGGTAAAAGAACAGGCAGCACAAATGATTGCAGATAAAAATGTAATCAATGATTTACTTCCAATGATTGAAAAATTAATATCAAATAAATCGATGTTGAGCGAGATGGAAGTAAAAATTAAATCTTTTGCATGGAAAAATGCAGATCAAGTGATTGCAGCAGAAATTATTCATGAAATTGACTCTAAATAGCGAATAAGATATGAATCCTCTAACTAACTTGAAACGTATTTATTTTATTGGCATTGGCGGTATTGGCATGAGTGCTTTAGCAAGATATTTTAACACCCAAGGCGTCATTGTCTCTGGATATGATAAAACACCCACTGCATTGACAGATAGTTTAATTAAAGAGGGGATCTCCATTCATTTTGAAGATGATTTGAATCAAATGGATAAAGCCGCTACAGTCATTGTATACACGCCAGCCATCCCCGCTGAACATAGTGAATACAATTACTATAAAGACAATGGTTATTTAGTGGTCAAGCGAAGCGATGTATTGCAATGGGTGACAGAAAATGCTTTTACAATAGGCATTGCAGGCACACATGGTAAAACAACTACGACTTCGATGACTGCACATATTTTAAGACATACAGGATACGGTTGTAACGCATTTTTAGGAGGGATAGCATCTAATTATGATACCAATTTTTGGAGTCATGAAAAAAATGTCGTGGTTGTGGAAGCAGATGAATACGATAGAAGCTTTTTAAAATTATCTCCTGATATTGCTGTTATCACAGCTGTTGACCCAGACCATTTAGATATTTATGGCACTGCAGAAGAAGTATTAAAAGCATTTGGACAATATGCAGATAAGATTAAACCTGGAGGGATTTTAATTCAGAAATTAGGTACCACAGTAGAGACAAGCGCAACGAATAAAACAATTGCAACTTATGGGTACAATCATGCACTTGCATCTTACCACACAAGTGCATTAAAAGTGGTGGATGGTTCCTATGTTTTTGATTTAGTACATCCAAAAGGGGTGCTTAAAAATGTGGTATTGAATATGGGTGGATTGCACAATGTAGAGAATGCCACAGCTGCAATTGCGATTGCGCTCAGCCTTGGTATTGAGGATGAAAAAATTATTGCTGCTGTGGCAGACTTTAAAGGAGTGAAACGTCGATTTGAATATAAAGTGAAAACGGCTAATAAGGTATTGATAGACGACTACGCACATCACCCCGAAGAATTAAGCGCTTTGATTAGTGGTGTTAAAAGTATTTTCCCAAATCAAAAAATGGTTTTAGTCTTTCAACCACATTTATACAGTAGAACACAAGATCAAGCTGCTGGTTTTTCTGCCACATTGGATCAAGCAGATGAAGTTATTTTATTACCTATCTATCCGGCCAGAGAATTGCCAATACCAGGTGTGACAAGTGATATGTTATTAGCAGCAATGACCATAGAGAAAAAGCAAGTGATGTCGAAAGAACAACTCATGGACTGGGCTGCTTCTTCAGAAGATAAGTTAATTGTAATGGCTGGAGCAGGAGATATAGATGTATGCATAAATCAAATTCAAGAAATTCTTACAAAATAGCACATGAAACAATGGCAAAAAATAGCAATTAGGATTATTTGGAGCATCGCTGCTGCAGGGCTAATTGTGCTTTTTGTGGTTTCATGGAAGGCCAAGAGTGCAAAGCAATTAACGAATATACAAGTTGAATTAGTTGGAGAAAGTGCTCAGGCTTTGTTTATGGATGAAATTTCTATTCGAGTTATTTTGAATGAACAAGGTGTACAAGTAGGTATGCCAATTGAAAAAATTAATTTAACACAGTTAGAACAATTTATTGAAAAAACAGAATGGGTAAAAAATGCAGAATTTTTTATCAACAATAAATTGGTCTTAGAAGTTAAAATCGAACAGAGAATTCCAATTGCTCGAATATTCACTGCCAGTGGGGCCTCGTTTTATATTGACAATGAAGGCTGGAGACTGCCCCTGAAACAATTGACAGTGCTGAATCTTCCCGTATTTACAGGCTTCCCAACAGATCAGCCAAAATTATCAAAACCAGATAGCACACTTTTAAAAGAGATTTTATTTTTTGCAAAGACCATTCAAAAAGATAGTTTTTTCATGGCTCAAGTAGCACAAGTGAATGTAGAACCCAATGGAACTTTCCAAATGGTGCCAACGCTTGGTGATCATTTAGTTTTATTAGGATCGACAGCGCAGCTTGAAGATAAATTAAACCGTTTATTTACTTTTTATAAAAAAGTGTGGCTAGTGTCCGGAGTCAATGCGTATCAATATATTGATTGCAGGTTCGATCATCAAGTGGTTGCATTGAAAAAAGGCCAACAGCCAATTCAATTTACTGGCGATTTTAAATTGCTTGTAGGGGATTCAACTATGCTGATGCAAGCCCCTGTTATAATTACAGATAGTATAGTGAAAGCTTCACCAATCTTGATAGACTCAGTCAGTCCCGCATCAATAGCTCCATCAAGAACACCACCTGTCAAAGCAAATAAAGCTGTTCCTGCAACATTGGCGAAGCCAAAATTGGGAAAGCCTGCATTGGATAAAGCTAAATTGGCGACTGCTTCCTCTAAGCAAAAAGTTCAAGCCAAAACGGCTAAGTCAAAGCCTAAAACGAACAATAAAGCTAAAAATAATTCGTTAATTAAAAAGAACAAGACTGCGAAGGCCTTAATGCCTAAGAAGTCGAAGTCTCCAACTAAGAACAACTAACAACTAAAACCTATAAAAATGAGTCAGAACGATTCTCCCATCATTGTGGGTCTTGACATTGGTACAACAAAAATTGCTGCGATTGCCGGAAGAAAGAATGAATTTGGGAAATTAGAAATCCTAGGTTTTGGACGTGCGAATAGCAATGGGGTACAACATGGTCAAGTATTAAATATTGATCAAACCATTAAAGCAATCCAACAAGCTTTACAAAATTGCCATTTAAGTAATCCAGATTTAGAAATCCACGAAGTGTATGTGGGTATCGCTGGTCACCATATCAAGAGCTTACAAACAAGAGGAGATCAAGTAAGACAGGACGCTGAAAATGAGATACAGGCTTGGGAAATTGAGCAATTGATCAACAACCAAAGAAAAACCTTTATTCCTGCAGGCGATCAAATTATTGATGTGATTCCTCAAGAGTTTCATGTAGACAATAACCAAAATATCAAGGATCCAGTTGGGGTGAATGGTGTTAAAGTGGGTGCTAATTTTCATATCATCACAGGAGATAGAAATGCCATCCGCAATATCAATCGTTCTGTAGAAAGAAGCGGATTGATTACAAAAGATTTAGTATTACAGCCATTGGCATCTGCCAGTGCTGTGATGAGTGATATAGATATGGAAGCGGGTGTTGCAATTTTGGATATCGGTGGAGGTACAAGTGACCTTGCTGTATTTTACGAAGGCATTTTAAAACATACTGCTGTGATTCCATTTGGTGGCGAAAACATTACCAATGACATTAGAATGGGATTGGGTGTATTAAAAAGCCAAGCAGAAGCAATGAAAGTGCAGTTTGGAAGTGCCTTATCTGATGAAGCAAAAGCAAATGCTTATGTAACTATTCCTGGTTTAAAAGGAATGCCTGCAAAAGAAATTAGTGTAAAGAATTTAGCTGCAATCATTCAAGCTAGAATGAGTGAAATTCTTGATTTTGTGACTTACCATTTAAAGCAAGTTGGATTGGATAGCCGAATGTTGAATGGCGGTGTGATTTTGACTGGTGGGGGTTCTCAATTAAAGCATTTGATTCAATTAACTGAATATATTACTGGTTTGAATGCAAGAATTGGATTGCCAAATGAACATTTAGCACCAAATCACATTGATGAATTAAAGAAACCAATGTATTCAACATGTATCGGTTTGATTTTGAAAGGATACAATGATTATGAGCAAAATTATAAAGTGTTTACCGAAACCTACAAGAAGGTGGAAGTGCCTAAGGCATTAACTGTAAATAATACTGTATCAAGTCATCCAAATACTGCTCAAAGATCAAATCCACAACAAGTTGTAACAACTGTTTCTGAGGAGCAAATTGAAAAAAGAAAAAGTAAGTTCTGGGATCGTTTCAAGAACAACTTGATCGAAATTTTTAATGAAGAAGAAGACAAACCTTTAGCATAAAATTACCCACATATCGTTTATAACTTATAGAGTTTAATCGATTGAAAATAAGTAATTTAGACCCAATTACGACCAACTAAACTAACAAAAAAACAATTTCGAATGATACAATTTGACTTACCTAAACAAAAATCATCCATCATCAAAGTACTTGGTGTTGGCGGAGGAGGAAGCAATGCCGTTAACTTCATGTTTCAACAAGATATTGAAGGGGTAGATTTTATCATATGCAACACAGATTCTAAGGCGATAGAACAAAGCCCAGTTCCTAATAAAATTCAATTAGGACCACATTTGACCCAAGGTTTGGGTGCTGGTGCGGATCCTTCTGTAGGTAAAATGGCCACCGAAGAATCTTTAGAAGAGATTAAAAGAATTTTAGAAGTGAATACCAAAATGGCATTCATCACAGTTGGAATGGGAGGCGGAACTGGAACGGGAGGTGCGCCAATCATTGCAAAAATTTGTAAAGATTTAGGCATTTTAACTGTAGGTATTGTGACGACTCCATTTGGTTTTGAAGGACCACGTCGTCAAAAGCAAGCCGAGGAAGGAATCAATGAATTGAAGCCTTATGTAGATACTTTATTGGTGATTTCGAATGACAAATTACGCGTACAGTATGGTAATTTGAAAATGAAAGAAGCATTCACTAAAGCAGACAATGTATTAGCTACTGCAGCAAAATGTATTACAGACGTGATTAACAGCCGCGGTCATATCATTGTTGACTTTGCTGATGTTTGTACAGTGATGAAGAACGGAGGTGTTGCTATCTTAGGGAAGGCAGAAGTTGCTGGAGAAGACAGAGCAGAAAGAGCCATCGAAGAAGCATTGAATTCACCATTGTTGAATGACAATGACATCAAAGGTGCAAAATGGATTTTATTAAATATCAATAGTGCCGAAGGGGATTATGAATGTAGTATGGATGAATTAGAAACCATCAATACTATTTTACGTGCGCGCACAGGTGAACACAGCGATGTGATCATGGGCATGGGCTATGATGAAAGTTTAGGTGATAAATTAGGTATTACTTTAATTGCAACTGGATTTGAACATAAAGATCCATTTAAAAAAGAAGCAGTGAAGGAAGTAGAAGCACCATTAGAAGAAAAAATAATGATGACTTTACAATCAGAACAATTAGAGCAATCAGAACAAGCGGCTCCAATTGAACCAACTGATATCAGTGCACCTAATGATCTAACAGCTCCAGAATTGACAGAAGCTGCAGCAGTATTGGATGCCGTTGAAATTACAGTAGATGAAATTGAAATCCCAATGGATGAAGTTGAAATTCCGATGGATGAATTAGCACCTACAATGCAAGAGTTTGTGATGCCTGAAATGAGTAATGTATATGTTTCAGCACCAGATTATGACGAAGAAGAAGAGGAAGAAGTAAGTCCTGCATTTGAAGCAATAGAATCAAGTTTTGAAGAAGAAGTAATATCACAAGAAATAGTTTTAGAAGATTTTAATGCATCTTTTGAGGAAGAAGAAGTTTCAGAAGTATTTGAATTGAATATGGAAGAGGAAGAAGCTCCAAGCTTCACGACTGAATTTGTGTTGAACAAGCCTTTAAATATTTATGCAGAAGCAGAATTAGAAGCTACGCCAGAACCATCAATGCCAACGAACAATGAGGTAATTGCTAATACAGTTGTTTTTGAATCAATTGAACCAATAGCAACAGAAATAATAGCAGAAACAGAAAACGTAGAGACCTCATTTAGAAACGTAGAAATGGATACCGAAGAAGAGCCTACTATGCAATTGGTGATGCGCGAAGAATCAGTAGTGGCACAACAAAACAGACCACAGCACTCTAATTTTGATATCTCTTTAGACAATTCAGAAGAGCAAAGACGCAAAGTGGCTGAGCGTATTCAAAAATTAAGAAATTTATCTTTCAATATTAACAATGGTTCAGATCCTGGTGTAGAGTTTGATGCAGTACCTGCCTATGTTAGAAGAAATTTGGATTTGTTTGGTAACACCATGGCTTCGGTAGAAAACTATTATAGTAAGTATACAGTGGAGCAAGACGAGAACAACCAAACACAGATTTCTACCATCAATTCATTCTTGGATGGTAAAAAGCCTGATTAAAATCGTTTTTATAGAACAGTTGATTTAGTTGGAACCCTGCCTGTAAAGGCGGGGTTTTTTTATTTATCTTTAGGTATGCAAACAATACTTATTACAGGTGGAACAGGGATGGTTGGACAATCTTTAACCAATGTTTTATTAGCCAAAGGGTATCAGGTCATTGTGTTGACTAGACAGCAAAAACAATCCAGTCGTGCACATTTTTCATTTGCACAATGGGATCTAAATAAAGGCTGGATTGATCCAGCTGCTATTGCTGCTGCAGATTATATCATTCATTTAGCAGGAGAGGGTGTGGCGGATAAAAGATGGACTGCTGCAAGAAAAAAAGCCATTTTAGATAGCAGAGTGAACTCAAGTGCCTTGCTTGTAAAAGCATTAAAGGAATATCCAAATAAAGTGAAAGCGATTGTTGCTGCATCTGCGATTGGTTGGTATGGTCCAGATAATGAAAAAAGTACAGCATCAGGTTTTGTAGAAACAGATTTAGTCGATTCAAGTTTCTTAGGTGAAACTTGTCAACAATGGGAGGAAAGTATGTATCCTGTTAAAGCATTGGGGATTCGACTTGTTACCATTCGCATAGGTATTGTTTTTAATAAAATGGGTGGTGCATTGGCTGAATTCATGAAGCCAGCAAAGCTAGGCGCAGCTGCGATATTAGGGGATGGTCAACAAATGGTAAGTTGGATTCATCAGCAAGACCTGAACCGCTTAATGCTATTTGCATTAGAACAGGAACAAGTTGAGGGCGTTTATAATGCAGTCGCGCCTGATCCAGTCAACAATGCAATATTAACAAAAGCGATTGCGAGCCGTTTTCATACATGGGCCATTCCTTTCCATGTACCTAGCTTTATTTTAAAAATAATGCTAGGAGAAATGAGTGTTGAAGTTTTGAAAAGTGCCAAAGTAAGCGCATCAAAAATTATTGCAGCCGGATTTAAATTTGACTATGCAAGTATGGATGAAGCTTTAGACGACTTATTAATTTCTAATTGGTCTTCCAGAAGTAATCACTGATTGAATACGCTCTAAAGTTTTCTTTTCACCACAAAGACTTAAGAAAGCTTCACGTTCTAAATTCAATAAATATTGTTCGTTTACAACTGTTGCTTCACTAAGATCACCACCGCACATTACATAAGCCAATTTGCGAGCAACTAATGCGTCATGATCTGTCGCATAACCACCACGCCACATGCCATTGATACCTGCGTATAAAGCACCAAGTCCAGCTTTACCCATGACTTTAATATCATTACGTTGAATGGGTTGCGTGTAACCAGCATTAAAAAGTTCAAGCACTTGTTCTTTTGCTTTTGCAATTCTTCTGGATTGATTAAGTACAATTTGATCCTGTCCTTTTCTAAAAATACCCATCTCCATTGCTTCATGTGCGGAAGTCGCCACTTTTGCTGTTGCAATTTGAAGGAATCTATTTTTTAATGTAATTGTTTCAGGTTCTTCTGCATGCATTTCATCAGAAGCACGTAATACTAATTCTTTGGTACCACCTCCGCCAGGAATCACACCAATTCCTAATTCAACCAATCCAATATAAGTTTCTGCAGCTGCACAAATGGCGTCTGCATGTAAGTTCATTTCACATCCGCCACCCAAGCACAATCCATGTGGTGCAGTCACAACAGGGATTGAAGAATAACGAACACGCATCATGGTGTTTTGAAAAGTACGAACGGCCATATCTAGTTCCTCATAATCTTGTTCAATGGCTAACATAAAAATCATACCCACATTTGCACCAGCACTAAATAAATTGCCTTCATTGGCAATCACTAAACCTTTACTTTGTTCTTCGGATAGTTGAATGGCTTTACTCAATCCTTGTAATACTTCGCCACCAATGCTATTCATCTTGGTATTCCAATTAAATCCAAACACATCCTCCCCAATATCTACCAAGTTGCAAGCACTATTTTTCCAAATTGTTTTTTCTTTAAAATCTGATAATATAATAAAGGACTCAGCACCTGGAATCAACACATAATCACTTGTCACAATATCGTAATAATAACGCTTGCCATTTTTAGTGGTGTAAAAGGAGAACCCTTTCTCCACCATATTTTCAACCCAAGGTGCAACTACATTTCCAGCTGCTTTCATATCCTTGATCACAGATTCAATACCTAATTCGTTCCAAGATTCAAATGCACCAATTTCCCATCCAAATCCAGCTTTTAAGGCATCATCCACACGGTATAATTCATCACTGATTTCTGGAATACGATGGCTGATATAAGAAAATAAAGCGTGGTGGAATGCTTGAATAAATTGTCCAGCTTTATCTTTTGAATTGTACAATACTTTTAATCTTGCTGGTAAACTATCTACCGCTTTAGCAGCATCAATAGAAGCCATTTTTGTTTTCTTACGAGGCTCATATTCAAGGGTCGCTAAATTCAAAGTCAATATTTCTTTGCTAGTAGCGGTCTTCACTTTTTTGAAAAAACCTTGTCCTGTTTTATCGCCTAACCAATTTTGTTCCACCATTTTTACCAACCAACTAGGAAGTGTAAAAGTTGCTTTTGCTTCGTCATTGGGACAGTTTTCTGCAACACCAGCAGCCACTTTTACTAAAGTATCAATACCAACCACATCGGCAGTTCTGAATGTGGCAGATTTTGGACGACCTAAAATTGGACCTGTCAAGGATTCAACTTCGTCAATGGTCAATCCCATTTTTTCCATGATATGGAGTACACTCATCATGCTAAAAACCCCGACTCTATTGGCGATAAATGCAGGCGTATCTTTACATAAAACGGTTGTCTTGCCTAAAAATACATCCCCATAATGCATATGAAAATCAATCACAGATGGATCTGTTTTTGGCGTCGGGATGATTTCAAGTAATCTTAAATATCTTGGTGGATTAAAAAAGTGCGTTCCACAAAAATGTTTTTGAAAATCTTCTGAACGACCTTCTGCCATTAAATGAATTGGAATGCCAGAAGTATTAGAGCTCACCAAGGTGCCTGGTTTGCGGTATTGTTCTACTTGATCATAAATTGTTTTTTTGATGTCCAATCTTTCAACCACTACTTCTATAATCCAATCTGCGTTTGCAATTTGGGGCATATCGTCTGTGAAATTTCCGGTACGAATATTTTTAGTAAATGCACTAGAATAAATAGGGGAAGGATTTGATTTGATCGAGGCCTGCAATGCATCATTCACTAGTTTGTTTCTTTCTTTACTATTGGTACTTTCTTCCGCACCTGGTTGTAAACGATCTAACAATAAAACTTGCACGCCAATGCCTGCAAAATGACATGCGATTCTTGAACCCATCACACCACTTCCAAGGATCACGACCTGCTTTATAGTTGGTTGCATAGTATAGCTTTTCGTAAAATTAGTTAGTTATGCAACTATTTTCAAAAATTATTTTCATTTTTACAAAAAAAGGGTCAAAATCACCTTTGGTTGCCTCTTTTAACCTTTCAACAAAACCAAGTGGAGGGTTCCGCGCTTTAGAGTACATTTGTAAAAGCAAGAAATTATATACTATGTCAGCAGTTATTGAGCTTAGGGCGATTCAGAAAAGTTATTTTATGGCCAACCAAGCCATCCCAGTTTTAAAAGGGATTAATTTGGATATCAATAGAAACGAATATGTCGCATTGATGGGTCCGTCGGGTAGTGGTAAAAGTACATTGATGAATATATTGGGTTGTTTGGACTCTCCAACTGGTGGGACTTACAATTTAAATGGGCATGATGTAAGTGCGATGGCGGATGATGAACTAGCCGGGATTAGAAATATTGAAATCGGATTTGTATTCCAACAATTTAATTTATTACCAAGACTAAGCGCTGCAGAAAATGTGGCTCTACCATTGGTTTATGCGGGGATTTCTAAAAAGGATCGTATCGAAAGAGCTTTGGTCGCTTTAGAAAAAGTAGGTCTTGCAGACAGGAGTCATCATAAGTCCAATGAGTTGAGTGGAGGACAGATTCAACGTGTGGCCATTGCGCGCGCGTTGGTAAACAATCCATCTATCTTATTAGCGGATGAGCCTACAGGTAATTTAGATTCAAAAACATCGGTAGAAGTCATGGAATTATTTGGTAAAATTCATGCTGCAGGCAATACGGTTATTCTTGTTACACACGAGGAAGATATTGCTAAATATGCACACCGTGTTGTTCGTTTAAGAGACGGGAACGTAGAGACCGATACCCTGAATTTGCATCATATTTAATTTACTAGATACTGAACTAAGTGTCTTTAGATTTGTTATAAGGTTATGAAAATTTACACTAAGGCCGGAGATCAGGGAAAAACATCATTAATTGGAGGGACAAGAGTGCCTAAAAGTCATATTCGTATCGAATCTTACGGAACCGTGGATGAATTAAACTCATTCATTGGATTATTGAATGATTTAGTTGATGACGCAAAAATCAATTCAGATTTAAAAGAAATTCAGGATAGGTTATTTACCGTGGGATCGAGCTTGGCTTGTGATCCAGAAAAAGAGTCTGCATTAAGGATTCCAGATTTAAAAGAAGAAGACATTGCAGGACTTGAAAAGTCGATGGATGCCATGAACGAAGTCCTTGCACCAATGAAATCATTTATTATTCCGGGCGGACATCAAGCCATCTCTACTGCCCATATCGCTAGATGTGTTTGCAGAAGAGCAGAACGCTGGTGTGTGAATATGCAAGAAGAAGATTTATTTGTAGAGACTTTAGTAATCAAATACCTGAACCGTTTAAGTGATTACTTATTTACACTAGCTCGTTATATAGGGCATTTGAAAGGGGTAGAAGATCTACCTTGGAAACCAAGAATTTAATCCATCAAGTTTATACAAAAAGCCCGTCTTTCATCGTGAGGGTTCTGTCGCTTAATGCAGCTAAAGCTTCGTTATGCGTTACAATTAAAAAACTCTGGTTCAATTCTTTTTTAAGACGTAAAAATAGTTCATGCATGGCATGTGCATTTTCACTATCCAAGTTGCCAGTTGGTTCATCCGCAAAAATGATGGCTGGTTGATTGATGAGCGCCCTAGCCACAGCAATTCTTTGTTGCTCCCCACCAGATAATTGGTGTGGTTTTTTATCTTGCTTATCTGCAAGTCCTAAATAGTCTAATAATTCAAGGGCTTTTTTTGCCACCGCTTTTTTATCCTGTTTACCGATCCATCCTGGGATCGCAATATTTTCGATCGCAGTGAATTCTGGTAATAAATGGTGAAACTGAAACACAAAACCAATTCGGGTATTTCTAAATTGCGCTAATTGTTGGTTGTTCAATTGGTCAATGGCCACATTTTGAAAAAAAATCTGCCCTTTGTCTGCCTTTTCTAAGCTACTTAAAATGTACAAAAGCGTTGATTTGCCGGCACCAGAGGGGCCTACAATGGAAACCAACTCTCCTTTGGATAAGTCCAAGGAAACGCCTTTAAGGACGGGTACTGTCCCATATTGCTTCCATATATCTTTAGCTACAAGTAGTTTTGACTCCATCTCCATGCTGCAAACCTACGATTACCCGTTGAATTTTGTCAAAAATTAATAAAATGTTTACATGATGTAGAAAAATCAGATTTGGTTATATCATTTATACGGCTACTTTTGCAAAAAAGAAGCTTATGTTTTGGACATTAGAATTAGCCAGCTATTTAGAAGAAGCGCCTTGGCCAGCAACTAAAGATGAATTGATAGACTACTCCATCAGGAGCGGTGCCCCTATAGAAGTAGTAGAGAATTTACAAGAGTTGGAAGACGAGGGGGAAGTGTATGAAAGTATTGAAGACATTTGGCCGGACTATCCAAGCAATGAAGATTTTATGTTTAATGAAGACGAGTATTAAATTATTGTGGCGCTTTCTTTGAAAGTTAGCGCCACATAATTTAACCTCTAATGAATTTAATAAAAAAAGAGGACACGAATTCGTGTCCTCTTTTTTTATTAAATCGCGAAAATGATATCTTAAAATATAAAATGGTTCTCTTAGCTAAAAAAGGAGTAAAATAAATTTTAACAATTCATTCATCCTTCTAAAAAAAATTCTATATCCATCTTCCTAAAAAGTCAACTTAAAATAAAGTAGCATCAAGCTCAATGTCAATACAATGGTATTGGCTACAAGTACTGGTTTACTTTTAATTAAATACGCGTAGACTAACCAAACGATACAGCTAAAGTTCACAATCAATATCATTAGTAGGCTTAGACTATCTACATTTTTTGTCTGCCATGTTAAATACACCTGAGGTATAAATGTGATACAGCTAAGTAGTGAACCAAAATAGCCAATCGCTTCTACTAATTTTGGGTTAATTTGATTGTCGCTCATTTGAATTATTGAATAAGGGGGTTATTATTTTGGTATTACTAAAAGCGATGAAGGGCTTATCCTTGAGTGATGCCCGCTTTTTGCATGACTAAATCACTTACGCCAGTAGTAGAGTAACCACCATCATGGAATAAGTTTTGCATTGTGACCATCTTAGTTAAGTCAGAGAATAAAGTGATACAATAGTTCGCACAATCTTCTGCCGAAGCATTTCCTAAAGGCGCAATCGCATCTGCATAATCATAGAAATCACCGAATCCTTTAATGCCCGTTCCTGCAGTTGTTTTAGTAGGCGACTGAGATACCGTATTCACACGCACTTTATTTCTTAAACCATAGTGGTAACCAAAACTACGTGCGATAGATTCTAACATTGCTTTAATATCCGCCATATCTGTATAGAATGGATACGTTCTTTGAGCAGCAGCATACGTTAAAGCCACTACGCTTGCGTGTTCATTCAAGGCATCCATATTGTAAGCCACACTTAACATTTTATGTAAGGACATGGCAGATACGTCTACGCCTTTAGCATAGTAATCGTAGTTCAAAGATGGATAAGGAATATTTTTTCTGATATTGACACTCATGCCAATAGAATGTAAAACGAAATCAATTTTACCCCCTAAAATTTCTTGAGACTGGGTAAACAAATTAGTTAGTTCCTCTACGTTGGTCGCATCGGCTGGTATAATTTTAGAATTGGTTTGTTCTGCAAGTACATTGATCTCTCCCATACGCATGGCGATAGGGGCGTTGGTCAATACAAATGTGGCACCTTCGGCATGTGCTAGTTCTGCCACTTTCCATGCAATTGAATTTTTATCAAGTGCTCCAGTAATAATACCTCTCTTACCTTTCAATAAATTGTATGCCATCTTTATGGGTTTATTTAATTCTTGCAAAAATAATTATAATATCCTATAAAATAGCCAATCAGTCGGCTTAATATAGGCTAAGCAAGTAATTCGTTTGCATGCTCCAAAGCTGCTTTACTTGGTGGGTCGCCGCCAATCATTCGGGCAATATGGGTTACGCGCTCAGCCGCTTCTAAACTGCGCACATGCGTGTGGGTGGTTTTGCCTTCTTGTTCTTTGTAAACATATAAATGCGCTTGGCCTTTAGCTGCAATTTGAGGCTGATGCGTAATGCAAAGTACCTGACGTGCCTGCCCCAATTCTTGTAATAATAAACCTACTTGTTTTGCAGGCTCTCCAGAAATACCAGAATCAATTTCATCAAAGATCATCGTTGGCAAATCAATCGATTTCCCTACCAATGATTTAATGCATAACATTAAGCGACTTAATTCCCCACCACTTGCCACTTTTTTAATGGGCTCAAATTTTTGTGTGTTATTGGCATCAAAAAGAAAATCAATTTTATCAATTCCAAATTGATTAAAAGGAACGGTATCTAATTGTACTTTTAATTGCGCATTGGGCATACCCACTTGATGCAACAAATGGTTCACTTGTTTTGCAAATGGGGCTGCTTGTTTTTTACGTTGATCACTTAAATTAGCAGCGCGTGTTGTTAAATCTTTTTCGGCAGCAGCTACTTTTTTGGTATAGTTTTCAATGGCTTCATCTATATGTAATACTGCTTCTAAGTCTTTTGACAATGCTTCTTGTAGTTCCAATAGTGCAGCGGTAGATTGTACCTTATGCTTTTTTTGCAAATGATAGCCTTGAGACAATCTTTCCTGCATGGTACTAATTTTTGAAGCATCAATATCCATTTTATCCTGCCATGATTGAAGTTCACTAGTAATATCTGCCAGTTCTATTTGAGCCGCTTTCAATCTTTCTAATAAGGGTGCAAAATTGTTTTGAAATTTTGCAATACTTTCTAAGTTATTTGCAATCTGTTTAATCTGTTGCAGTATCGGTTGGTCGGATTCATCTAATGCGTGGATGCTTTGTGTTAATTGTGCTTTAATTTCAGCAGCATTTTCCATGAATTTTAAATCGGACTCTAATTGTTCTAATTCATTTTCTTGTAAACCAAGTGAGCTGAGTTCCTCTAGTAAATGCGATTTGTAAGCAACTGTTTGATCAAAATTTTCTTTTTGTTCAATGAGTTCGCTTAAATGTTTGGTAGCTGCCTTCCATTCAAAGAAAGTGGTTTGGTAGGCTTCAAGTTCTTTGTGGACATTGGCAAGTGCATCTAATACGGTTCTTTGAAATTCCATATCCCCCAAACTAAGGGTGTCAAATTGTTGATGCAGGTCCACCAATTGAGAGGTAAGCTGTCTAAGTTCGATTAAATTAATTGGGGTATCGTTGATGAAAGCCCTAGACTTTCCTTGTGCATTAATTTCTCTACGAATAATTAATTCGTCGGCAAGGTCTAAATCATTTGCTTCAAAAAATGCAGCGTAATGACTTTTATTAGCAAGTGTAAAAATACCTTCGATCACGCATTTTTTTTCTGGATTGCGGCAAACAGTGCTGTCTGCACGGTCACCTAAAATTAAGCCCAAGGCACCCATAATAATACTCTTACCCGCACCAGTTTCTCCTGTAATCACAGAGAGCTGGTTGGATAAATTAATCTGCAAATCGTCGATTAAAATATAATTCTGTATGTCTAAATGAGTCAGCATGATGCACTGCAATATACACCCAATTTTATTTCCTCAAACAACGCTGAATCCCTGTTTTTGCTTTTTGGTCTAAGGAATTTTTAAAAGCGTGGTTTTTCATTTCTAGGCAGGTGTTAAAAAAGGTCATGGCCAATGTAGGGTTGTTTTTTTGTTCATAAATCAATCCTATTTGAAGGGCAGCCCTTGCTGCAAAATATTCTGGTTGATTGGTGCCTTTTTCAATGGCGGAGGTATAAAAAGGAATGGCTTGGTCGGGCTGCCCTGCTAAATCATAAATACGACCAAGTCGGTAAGCAAATTCTGTTTTGTCGGCGTCTTTATCAAAATCCTTACTTGTTTTCCCTGTTAAAACAGACAATGCTTGTTGTTGATAGCCACCGTCGCTGAGTAAACGTGCCCTTAATAAAATAGGATGGGGCCAGGTCCCTTTTTTTGCGTTTTGCAAGGCTTGCTTATCTGCATCAGTGATATCATTCCCTTTTGAAAGGACATTGCTTCGGTAAGCATTGGCCTTGGCTTGGTCTCCCTGTATGTAGGCAATCCAACTTAATTTTTCATAAGCATCTTTCACATAAAACTGCCCCTTGAAACGGTTAATAAATTGTTGCAAAGCATTTTTAGCTGCATCTAATTTTAACTCATTTAGATAAGCGTAGCCTGTTTCTAATTGCCAAAAGGGTAGGTCTAAATAAGTAGATGAGGGGTTGAGATTGGATACAATCTGCAACGCCTTTTGCGATTGCTGGTTATTCAAATAAAGATTGGTGGCCATGTAGGCATGCAAATGGTTATTGGCAAAATCGAAGTCTGTTTTTTCAATGAAGTCAAAAGTCTTTTTCTTGTTGCCTTCAAAGTTCATGATAAGGTAGGGGTAAACAAAAAGGGCTTCGTTGCGACATTGGTTAGCGTAAGCATCTTTGCTATTGATATATTTTAATACAAGTGCATTGCCCTCTGTAATCTTTCCACTCATCCCAAGTATATTCGCCATCCACTGATACCCTTTAGGGATGGTCCCTATCACCGTGGTCATTAGTCCAAGGTAGACATCGTTGGGAGAAAAATTAGGGTAGGCTTTTTTATTTTCTTTAAACAGTAGGAATGCTTTTCTAAAATCCAATCCAGCTTCCAAATTTTTATTAAACCTTAGGGCAATGAGTGATTTATGAAGATGCGCCAATGCAAGACTATAAAGGTGGTAAGGAGACTTTTTCGGGCCATCCTCTAATAGTTCAATCCTTTGTTCAAATGCGGGATACATTCGTTTGTATTCGTCCTTGTTTTCATTTAAAAATAGTTGGTAAAAGTCGGCATAGCTTTCAAGTAGGGGGTAAATCAAATTGGAAGCGTTGGCTTTTTTGTCTTGACTCATCAAAGTCCTTGCTTCTGGGATGCTTAAGCTTGTAATAGCATCATAAATTTTTTGCGTACGAGGCGTCCATTGGTATTGGTATTGACCGAAGGCATGACTCGACATCATAATGATTACCAAAGCAAGCAAGAAACATTTTCTCATGGTGTAAAATTAAGAAAGGGTAGCCGATTGGCTACCCTTTCTGGGAATATTTTAGAACTTAAATGGATTAAGCTTCCTTACCTGCTAATTCGCCTTCTACTAAGATTCTACCACAGTTCTCACAAACAATGATTTTCTTATGTAAACGGATTTCACTTTGACGTTGAGGAGGGATAGAGTTAAAACATCCACCACAAGCATCACGCTCAACAGTGACTACCGCCAAGCCATTACGGTAGGAGTTTCTAATACGATCGTAGCTATACAATAAACGATCATCGATATGAGATCTTGCTGCTTCGCTATTTTTTCTTAATTCTTTTTCTTCAATTTCTGTATCAGCGATGATTTTTTCTAATTCACCTTTTTTGTGTGTTAACACACCGTCTTTAACAGCTATTGTCTTTTTTGCTGCATCCAACACCTTTATTTTTTCAGTCAATTCTTCGTTCGCGTCACGGATATGTTTTTCGGCAAGTTTGATTTCCAAACCTTGCATTTCTAATTCCTTGTTGATGGCTTCGAACTCACGATTGTTTTTTACATTTTCGCTTTGCTTCTCGTATTTAGAAGTCAACTCTTCACTTTCTTTGATTGCAGCTTTCTTGCTTTCAATAAATTCAGTGATACCATTGATCTCTTCTTCGATTCTATTTTGTCTGTTTACCAATCCTTGAACTTCATCTTCAAGATCCTTTACTTCCATAGGCAATTCACCACGCAAGATTTCGATCTGGTCGATGCTGCTGTCTACGGTTTGAAGCTTGTGAAGATTCACTAATTTTTCTTCTACTGAAAAGTCTTTGACTGATGCCATATGAATGTTTTATTTTAAGTAGCTTATTGGTTGCGTTTTCACCTCAGATTCGAGGACGGCAAAGGTAAGGAATTTACGCTTTAAATAGTCAACAATTAGTCCAGGAACAAATTGTTCACTTTCCCCATGCCCGATATCCATTAGGAGGTACTTACCGTCTGCCTCAAAAAAATCATGGTATTTAAGATCGCTAGTGACGTAACAATCAACCTGTTGCGCTTGAATTTGGTCCAAAAGAAAGCTGCCGCTTCCGCCACATAACGCTATGGTAGTCAATTTTTTATCTATCAATTGAGTATGTTTAATCACCTCTAATTTAAGTTGTTCTTTCACCCACCCAATAAAGGCCTCAGGCTCGGTTTCCAGGGGCAGTTCACCTATGATTCCTGCTCCAACTGCCTGTCCATTCATATCAAAAAGACCAGGAATTGGGGCTAAAATTCGTCTATTCCCAAGGCGTAATCGGTCTGCAAGGGTGCTATTGACCCCATGCATCACATTGTCCAAATTGGTATGAATCGCATATAAAGCGATATTATGGTGGATGGCTTTTAGTACCGTTCTATTAACATAATGGTCCCTGCTAAATTGCTTAATACCTTTAAAAATAATGGGGTGATGACTCACAATCAGGTTACATCCCTTTTGAATGGCTTCTTCAATGACTGCTTCTGTACAATCTAAGGAGCACAACACACCCGTGCAATTGGCCTCGGGATCTCCAACAATTAGGCCTGAATTATCATAGGATTCTTGAAATTGGAGGGGTGCCCACTGCTCTAGGCTTTTGATCAAGGCTTTTATTTGCATGCACTAAATTAATTATTAATTGATAAATTGAGTCCTCAATTCAACTATTTGTATTGTTAAATGTTATTCATCTACTATGCGCCCATCCGTTATTTTATTTTGGT
>Ga0209551_1000060_pt1 | contig 31624 bp, 26 predicted proteins | sample LauGreSuBDMM15SD_2_FD_187568 | JGI IMG/M metagenome (GOLD analysis project Ga0209551, IMG submission 187568) | Freshwater lake microbial communities from Lake Michigan, USA - Su13.BD.MM15.SD (SPAdes) (version 3) | ecosystem: Environmental > Aquatic > Freshwater > Lake | place: Lake Michigan, USA... | reverse complement strand
ATTTTTTCATGATTTTTATTTATTAAATTAAACTTTTGTGAGATTATTTTTTGTCTGTGAGAAGTTGTTACATCCGGTAACCACTGCTTCGTTTAAGTTTTATTTTTACATAATTTAGCGATTTAAGGTTGCTAATTTTAAATCAAATCTTCCATCCGTAACATGTACTTTTTCAGAAGGATTATCTTTATTATAAACTGTTACGTTAAAAATTCCTGAATAAATACCGTTGGAATAATCAAATCGTGTAAATGTTATAACTCCTGAGTCAGGGCTCGAAAGAAAAACTTTGCCAATGTTTGATCCGTCAAATATGTGAAGAATAACTTGAGGGTTATTCGGACCATCATCAAAATAGTCATTATTACTTTGACCTACAATATAATTTCCTAAACCCATAGTCATATCATTAATTTGTAAATAAATAGAATCACCACCTAAATCTTTTAAATTTGCAATTCTTAAATAAAAATAATCATCCCCAATTACTGGAGGATGAAAATTATTACCTGCACCAGTAGTTAAACCATAAGCTGCTGACCCTCCAATCTCTTGGCTTCCGTTCTTAGGAGTTAAAAGTTCTCCATTAATATAGCAACCTGCTGTATTGGCACCGAAGGTGGTTGCGGGTGGTAATTGGTCTTGTGGTCCAGCGTCGTTTTTGGTGCAAGCACTCAAAACGAGGAAAAATAGTAGTGTTAATAGATTTTTCATTTATATAGATTTAAATTATTTATTTTTGTATCGTTAAATAAAACTTTTGTGAGAGATTGTATTTTTAACGGTGAGAAGTCGTTGCGTTTCGTAACGGCTTTCTCTTTTTAGTTTTTTGGTACATAGCTTATTTTTTAAAATTATGTTTAATACCAATACTTAATAAATTATTTGTTGTGTAATAATTTCTTGGTAATATAATTCTGTTATCATTTCCCTTATAACCTCCTAATTGATTAGTTTCAAAATCTAAATATAAAATGGTTTTTGTATTTACAACATATTCTAAACCAAAACCGGCTGTAAAACTTCCAAAAGAACTTGGATTGTCAGTGTCTACATTAATAGCTAATTCGTAATTACTTTTAGTTTCAAGATTATAAGCTAAACCAGCTTTTAGGTTTCCTTTTAATTTTGAAAATAACTTGTAATTCCGTTTTATGGTTACGGGTAATGACAAAACGCTACCTTTAAAAGTTAAAGCTTTAGATTCAGAACTTAAAGAAGTTCCATTCGTTCCTGCTTTAAAAAAAGAAACCCCAGTTTCGAAGTGCTTTATTTTCCCTATTAAACTCCAATGATTGCCGATATAATATTCCACAATAAAACCACCTTGAACTGATGTTTTGCTTACTACTATATTATATGAAGTTATACTATTTGAACCTAACTCAACACCAAAAAGCCAATCCCTCTTTTGTTGAGCCAATCCAAAAAAGGGGATTAATAAAATAAACAAATATATTTTTTTCATTATTTATTGTTTAATTGTAATTAAGAGGCGACTGCAATCGCCTCTTTTTTTTATGGTAAGGTTGCTTTGTTAATATCAAACCTTCCGTTTAAAATATCTATTTCATCTGTGCCGTTGTACAGTCTTAATTTACCACTAAAATTTCCAGCGACGATAGTATTGTCATTTGCATATTTAGTGATTATAACTTTACCAGAATTTTCATAAGAGCCATAATATTGCCAACCATTTACTGCTGCATTATATATTTTAGCATATACATAATTTTGCATCAAGCCATCAATGCTAGATTGAAAATTGGATTCTTGCCATACATATTCGCCAACACCTATATGGTTTAAATTATGCAAATGAATCATCATAGAATTGGCAGGTTTAGCATCTTGAAGATTCCTAATTTCAATCTCGTTGTATTCTCTAGTACCACCTGGTGCGCCCCAAAATTTGAGTCCTCTTCCTCCTGGATTTAAAAGTGTACTTGTGCCATCACGTGGGTAAAAAACTTGCCCATTGATAATGCAACCAAAAGTGCTTGCGCCAGCTTGGGTTTCGGCAGGGAGTTTTGCTAAGGGGTCGGCGGCGGAGTCGCTTTTGGTGCAACTTATTGATAGGAGAAATAGTAGTAGGATTAACTTTTTCATAGATAGCTATTTTAATTTTTAATGAATATTTTTGTGATTATTTAATATTTATTTTGGTGTATAATTAGTCTTAGAAAGTCCATCTGCAACGATAATTATTGCTCCTCCAAGTAAAGATGTAATTACTAATACTGAAGTTTTTGCAACTGAAAATTTTCTTTTTTTTATTTTTTTTATGTCTTTTATTGAAATTGTGTTTTGAACATTTTTTAGATTGCTTACTACAATTGTACTGTCAGTACTTGATAATAATCTCACATTTTCATATTTACTGGATTGTATGATTTTATATTTTTTTTCAGCAATTAGAGGCGTTTTTTGTACGTCTATGAGTTTGTAGCTATAACAACTCTGTAATAAAAAAGATATTGCTATTAAAATTATCATTGTGTTTTTCATGTCGTTTGTATTTATTAAATTGTGGAAAAGGAATTGTATCAAATTTAGGCCATTTAATATCAAAACGACCACTGTTTTGTGTACCTACAAAAATCCTAAAAACGGTTGAGATATTTTTGAATTCTAATTTATTATGATTCCTATTTTGTTCAAACATATAAGTGCTTACTTATATTAAAGCTATGAGCTCTTGTTTCTTTTTTTCTAACTTAAATGTAAGTTATTTTTGTTAAGCATGTTGAACAACATTATTCTTTATTTTAATTCAAATTTAACAATTTTTAACTTACTGCCAAGGAAGTAAAACTTCCTTTTTTATAAATAAAATCATTGTTTTTTCATTTTTCCGTTCAATAACAAACCACTAAAATAAACGGAAACTTTCTGGATTTATTCTCAATACAAAAAAGTTAGAAAAGCACTTTTTGTAAATGGTCACTTTCAAGATGGTAAGTCTTTATAATAACATGGTTATTTTTATTTTAAAATTATTTTATTAGTTAAAAGTTGAGTTTCTTCAAATAACTTAAGCTAAAAGTGTGCGTTTTGTCAAATTTTAAATTAATTATAGCAATAGAGATTGTCATATAATTTCTTTATTACTTTCGTTATCTATTTTTAGATTATGTAACCTACCTGCGATATGATGATAAAGGAGTTCGGTTGTTTTGTTTAAGTTTTATTTTTCTGCAATGTAATTACTATTTTTTGTTGGGTTTTACGGTAATTTGAGCTAATTTTTACGGTGTTTTGAAGTGTGGCTTTGAGAATACTTCTAGAATATTAATGTGGCAGCTTAGCCAACGTCGGATTATTTTTGTCAGTTCGCCGTCGCTCGTTAGTAAATCTGAGGTATTGGGTAAAAAAAAATCCCTACGAATAGGGATTTATCATTTTCATTTTTTGAAATTTCTGAAGGACAGCATTAAAGGTATAATTTATGTAGCTGTAAAATTTCTAATAATGTAAATTGAGTATATAATTACTTTACAATTAGTTTTTCTGTTTGATTACCACTGCCTGAAAGTATTTTTATCAAATAATTACCTTTCGCAAGACCGGAAACATTTATGCAATCAATAACTTTTTCTTTTTCAACTATTTTTCTTCCTAAATAATCAAATATTTCTACTTTGAAAAGCGAACTATCATCAGATTTAAAATATAAAATATCGGTCTGAATAGGGTTTGGATAAATAGTTATTTTATTTTTATTGAATGTTGAATTACCAAGCAAACATTGACTTAAGTCGCTTGAAAAATTTAAAGCAACATTTGTATGATATAATGACCATGCATCGTAAGGTGATTGAGCGTTTTGCGCTAAAGCTACGTTGTCGACCTTTATACATACACTTCCTACAATATCTTCGGGAAGATAACCTGTACAGAAACAACCCACATTGATAAGCATATTGGCATTATTATTATTGTTGTTTAAGTTAATTTTCTGAACACCTGGAGCATAAATTGTATGAATATTTGGATTTTGGCTAAGGTCTAAGTCAGTAATACTATTCATAGGCAATACATCTCCCCAATCGCTAATTTTAATGTATTCTAAATTTGAATTATTTGAAACATTAATAGCAGTTAACATATTATCTACAACATTAAGGTGTTTTAGGTTTATTAGATTACTAACATTCAAATCATCAACCATAGTTGTATTTAGAATGAGTTTTTCAAGATTTACAAAGGCTTCTATTCCCGTTAAATTATGAATCATTCCATTATAATCAGAAATGTCGCCTGCTGGATAAGGGTAATTTGTTAAAGAACTCGGAATAATAATCAATTCTGTAACCAACAGTGCATCGCTGGTTAAGATATGACCATTTAAAGTAAGATCTGAATCAAGGCCCAAATCTAGCAATGCTTGTTCAAAGCGATAATCTGGAATTACGGTTAGCTGTGCCATTGCTTTACCGTTGGCTAAAAAGACCAATAAAATGAAGATTATTTTTTTCATAAGTTCGTTGTTTTATTGTTTTACAATATATTTTGTATCAGAAATATGTCCATTTGTAATCAAAGATACCAAATAAAGTCCTTGTGGGTAGTTTTTCAAATCAATAATTATTTCATTTAGATTCGTATCCAAAATATAATTTTGTGAAGTACCATTAAAAGTATCCAATGGATTAATTGATAAATATGCAGAACTACCTTCATTAATTTTATATGTAATTGTTGAATTGTTAATTGTTGGATTTGGAAAAATGCTCGATATAGCATTAGGATTAAGCTTTACTTCTATTTCAGAAAAATCTTTATATCCATCAGAAAGAGCAATGACTTCTAATTTATATTTTTTACCAGCTTCAACAGAAACTTCATAATTTAGACCTTCAAATACTAAATTACCATCAGTATCATACCAATTGTAAACAGCGGGCTCATTTATATCATCAGCACAAAGTGTAAGTGGTATATTTTTATCTGTTGATTTATCACCACCTGCATCAGCATAGAATAGATTTCTTGTGTGTTTATAAATTTCGTAAGTTTCACCACCAATTATTTTGTCAGTTAAAAAGTCTTTTTGAATAACATGATATGTAAAGTGGTTTTTATTTGTAATTTCTTTAATTAAAAAATTAAATTTTAAATTGAGGGTGCCAATTTGGTTAGGTTTAAACTTTATATTATCTAATCGAGCATTAACACCTGTTACGATAATTTTACCATCTTTTAGAATTTTAATATCATTGCCTTTTTTACCACCATCTGACCATGCTTGTAATAAGATATCATCTAATGTTATACTTACCTCAGCTTCCTCAAATATTTTCTTGCCAGTATCTTTGTTGTCTGGAATTAGTTCTAACGAATACTCTTTAATTTCATCAAAAATATTTCCAACTGCTATTACTCCACCTATAGGTTTACCTAAAGTATTTGGTTCTACATCAATAACAGATACATTTTTTTGTGCAATATTATTATTGTTTGCAACGTTGTCGCCTAACCATTCAGTTTCTGGAAATGACATTTCATCATCATTCGAAATAATTCGAGACAATAAACAAAAATGCCATGGTTCAGAATTTATCTCTTGGTAATTAGTAGGATTAGGGATATTCCAAGGAATGGATAAAACAATTTCTTCATTAGATTCAATTGGAGGAATAGTAATAGTATCTATAAGATTACCCATTGATGCACCATTTGAAAAGTTATTTCCTGCCCAGTGAAAATCCCAACTTAAAGACGTTGCGGCTTTCGACCAATAAACTTTTAATACATCATTCCCAGAGGATGTACTACAACCTCTGTTCGCAATTCTTATATGGACATAGTTAGGGTGAGTTGGATGATACTCTGGATTTTGGTGGGCGGGAATATAATCTGCTTGATGTCTAACCCATATATCGGGACTGCTCCAAGTGAAAGGACTCAATGTATTTGGTTCTTCTCCAAAATCTTCTGCGGAATCTTTAATATATAGATCAACAGATTTAGTTTGGAGTCTTTTACATGAGAGAGATTTCATGTTTGCATTTGCTGGATTCGCAATCCATTCCCTAATTCTAATTCCTTGTCCGGTAGTAATATTACTGGCACATTTGGGAGGTGCCGCGGCCATTATATTTTCTACATCATAAGGTGTTAATTGAAATGGCACGCCAAGCGCATCATGGTTAGACCCGATATAACTGCAATCATTTAAGTTAATTACATTGCCAATTTGAGTCCAATCAGGTACTTCAGCATAAAAACTAGCCATGGCAGGGGTATCGGCAATATAATCTGCTGTTGTAAGCGCATTATAATTTGGATTTAAAGGATCACGTGTGACATGTTCTTGTGTAATTGAAGTATTATTAGCTGCACCCCAAAGGTGCATTAGTCCAAAATCATGTGCTAATTCATGCGCTAATGTATATCCTTTTTTAACAGTCCCCATACCTCTTAAATGTTGCGTAACAACTACTAATTTATCACCTCCAAAGGTTGTTACCCCATTTCCTTGCGTTAATGATTTGGGCACATAAACATTAAAACAATTTGGTATGTAATTAGGTATTGCACCCCAAGGTGAATTGGTATAATAATCAGTCTCATTTATGAAATCAATTCCTTTCAAAACAAAGCATATACCCATTGGTTTAAATAAAGAATTAATTTTTTCCATGTTTTCTAATACATCTTTTTGGTTTACTTCGAATAGGTCATCGAATGTACCATCATCTTTTCTTATAATCCAAAAATGAATATTAAAACTCATAATAGGAAATGAGGCTAAATAAGCAGGATCTGTTGATCCAGAATAGACGGGTCCGTCAAAAAAACTCATTCTATATTCAGGAGAATCCGGCATTTCAGTACTACAATTAAAATGATTGTTTTGTCCGCTTACAATGTTTATACAAAGTAAAAAAAAGATTACTATTGCAATTGAAATATTGTTTAATGTTTTTTTCATGTTTTTTGAATTTTAAATGAATAATTTGAATTTTGGTAAAAAAATATTTTTTATCTGGGATAGATAAATTTAAATGCAAATGGAAAAATTGATTAATAAGATAAGTTAGGTTATAATTTGGTAGTGAAGTTGTTGTAATTATGAAGTATTTGTTGGAGGATTGGACATTTTTGCTTGATGCTCAATCAATAAACGTTCTTTATTAAAATTGCTTAATTTTTGTGAAATTTGGTTTATTCTTTGCATTTTTTTCATTTTAGTTTAAAAAGGTAACCAACAACATCTATTTCTAGAATTTGATATACCGTAGTTAAATTGATTTTATTTTCTTCTTTTTGTTGTGTATGTTGTACTTGGATTGGTTTTGGCTGATTTGTTAGTGACGTATTTGCCTGTTTCTGCGCTGCGTGATTGCTTATAGGTTTTTGATTTGTTTTCTTGTGCATTTACAACTGTTGATAGTAATGTGATGGCAATTATTGTAATGATTTTGTTCATGTTTTCTGTTTTTAGATGATGTAAACTTTCGAGTTAAAAGTGAGAATGGATTTATATTGTTTTATTTAAGTTTTATTTTTTGGCAATTTATATTCTATTTTTTTCGTGGTTTTACGGTTTTTTAAGTTAATTTTTACGGTGTTGTGATTAATTTTCAATTCTTTAATTAGAATTTGAATAGCTCTTCTTTGCAGATAATTATTTTCGTGGGACACAGTTTTAACGGATGCTTTGTGACGCTGATATATACTGTTTTTATCTTTTGTCTTGTGTTGTTTTATAGAATGCTATTAAATTTATCATTTACTCACGTTTTGCCAATGTATTTTTAGTGTTTGTGATTATGCCATTTATTTACGTTTGTCTTTAGCTACATTTTCGAAAGCTATCAAATTGCATAATTCTCTTAATCGTGAGCGAACTCGATTGCCATACTGTTTTTCTATTTCTGTGGCGGATAGGTTAGTAGTGATGTGAGTTTTTAGTTTTTTTGAAATGAATAAATCATATCTGCTTAATAGGATTTCTGCCATTACGTTGCATTCGTTGCCGAAATATTTTAGATTGTTTTCTGTACCTAAATCATCGAAACAATATGTTCTCGGTTCGGATTGGTAGAGTTTTCCAATGCTGTATTTGTGGATTATTTGGTAGCCGTCGTGGATGAATTCGAAACTGATGTCACGGCAGGGTTTTACTGAGAATTTATTGTGTGGTGGGGCTAAGTGTTTCATCAGTGTCATTAATGTTGTTTTGCCACAGCCAATCGGCCCAGTTAATAGAATTCCCTTTTCTAAAACGATGTTTAGTTGGTCGCAGGTTTGCTGGTCTTTTAAAAAGTATGCGATTAGTTTGTAAAGAATTGGGTAATCGTATTCTACTATTTTGAAATGGTTACCGTGTAATTCAACTCCTTTGGCTTCCAGCCAATTGATTACTTCGGTGTAGCTGTAATGTGATTTTATTTCGTTTTCCATATTTTATTTTTTTAAGCATAGTGCGACAAGCTCAGCAAAGGCTCGAATCATAGATTTTATAGTTTTTTTGCTGATTGAGAAAAGACGCTTCGCTTAGAATAGATTTCATAAATTTAACTGCAGAGTCCGCAAAGATTGACGCAAGGTTCGCAAAGATTTAAAAATATTTTACTGCCGCTTCCAGTCCTCTTCTTAACATCAAATGCTCAGTGTGACAAATTGTTAGAACCTGAAAGAAGTTCAGGTTAAAGTGGTTCGGAATAGTCTTTTTCGGTTGTGGCGTTTAGCTTTTTTGATCTGTTGGATTGTTCTGCATTTGAAATGAATTTTGAGTTGTTTAACATCCAATTTTGAGCTGCTGCTTGCCAATTGGTCATTGGTGTTTTGCCGCCGACTAGCCAACCGACACTGGTGAAATAATTGAAAAACTTTTGTGCTTCGAGTAATGGGAAGTTGTTTTCTTGGAAATAGGTTTTGCTTTCTTGCAGGGTTGGTTCTATGAAACTCTTCTTTTTTTCGAGCAAGTTTTTTTGCCGCTTGTTTTCAGTGTGCGCCTCATTTTCTTCGGCGAATGTTGAAAACATTTCTTTTTTTGCGGAACTTTTTTCTTTTTGAGTTCCTTCGACAAGCTCAGGATGACAATTAGGTTTGGTATTACCTTCTGATGTATTATTTGTTTCTAAGATTACTTCATTCTTCGTAATGACTTTTGTGTGCTTTTCTAAGTTTGAAATGTTTTTTTTGTTTAAAATGTTTGTATTGTTTATATAGTTTATAGAAGGTACTAATGCTTGTTCAGTACCAGTTTCACTACTAGTACAAGACTTGTTCAAAGCTTGTTCATTAACTTGTTCAAAAAGAAGTTCATTTTTTGGTTTTCTTTCGGATTTTGGCAACGGTTTTAAGTCTTCTGAAAAATTGAATAAAATGACATGGCTTCCTCTAAATGGATTGAATGATGGCTCGTAGTTGATGTATCCTAAACTGTGTAAGTTTTTTAGGCATTTGTGGTAGGTTGCCTTGGAACTGATTTTGCTTATTCGCATGACTTCATCGCGGTTGATGCTGATTGGGTTTTTGAAACGGTTGCAGTTCCAGAATTGGAAAAGTGCTATGTATAGACTAACGTGGGTTGGGTTTAAGGTTCTGTCTGTAGCTACTTTTTCGAAGAAGCCGGTTAGGTGTTTGATATAGTTCATTTTTTTTCTTATTTGGTTCAAAGTTTAATAGTCAATGAGTTTAACCGCAAGGTTCGTAAAGCCCATCGACAAGCTAAGGCGACAGGGCAAGGTTCGCGAGGGTTTGATGAGTATGGTTTGATCGTGAGATTCATTCTGGTTGACGCAGTTTTATTGCTATGCTACTTGAATAGGAGAGGTGTGGCATTTATTTTGTTGCCGTTGAGCAGTTTGTCTATGTCGAAATGGTTGTAATACATTATGCCGCCTATTTTGGTGTAGGAGAGGGTTCCGTTGATGCGGAGGTTTTGGAGTGTTCCTGGAGAGATGTTAAGGAGTTTGCGGACTTCATTGGATTTGAGCCACTGTTTTGTTTGTTGGGGTTTGGATTGAATGATTTCTTTTAAATCGTTCAAAAGTTGACTTCGAAATTCGTTTAAGTCTTCGAGGGTAATGATTTGTACAGCCATAACTTGTGTTTTAGTTTGTTATGGTGCAAATTTTAGAAGTTTGATTTGTTTTCTTTCACAACGGAGGTCGCGTTGTGAACGATTTTTTGATTTTAGTTTTTTTTGTCTTGATTACTCTTGGTTTTTAATTTTTCTTTTGTCTTAATTACTCATGGGTTTTTTATTGATTTTTTTTGAATTCGTGAATCTTCGATTTCAAAAGAAGCAAAAAGTCAAGCCTGCATTCTTCAGCTAAAAATGAGTTTTAATTCGGAAATTCTCCGAACTCGCTGCGCTCAAACAGCGGATAATTTCTATCGAATTTTCATCTCATTTTTTTAACGCTTCCGGAACGCTATGGCGGTCAGAATTTCTAACATAACAGGTGTCTTATAATTGTTTTTGATTGTGATTTATGTTGTCATTTCTTTCACAACGGAGGTCGCGTTGTGAAAGATTTTTTACTTAAATTACCTCATCTGAGTCTTCCATTCGTTTTAATAGTTTGTCATTTAAAGTGGTAACAAATTTTGTTTTATCACTCTTTCTTGCCCTGATTTCAAGGAATACGCGGCGGTATTGTCCTAAATCTAAATCGAAAATATATTCGAAATATTCTGCTATTTCTTTTAAGTCTGCAGCCCCATTATTGAATACACCTTCGGTGTGGAGCGCATACATAAGTTCTACTAGGGCTACTTTTGAGCCCGTCCAAGTCATTTTAACGTTCGGTTTACGTTGTGATTTTTCTGTATTTTCTTTATTATCCAACATAATCAATTGGTTTTCAATGTATAATTCGATTAGGTCATTTGCTAGGATTGTTGCTACTTTAAAATCATGTGAAGTAGCAAAAGTGGTATCTGTTTCAAAATAGTAAGGATCTAATGCTAGTTTGATGTCAAATTTGCCTCTTAAGAAGTATTTGTAATCTAAATAGATATTCCCTGAACGGTAATACTGGTAGAATTCTAATTCGTTGTCAAAAAAGGCTTTTAGTTTTAGTAGTTCGTTGTTATAGTACTTTTTTAGTATTTTGTTGCCACCGTTGGGCTTCTTCATTTCAATTTTGTAGACTTTGTTATAAAAAACTAGTTTTGAAGTGAATTGTGGTTTTATTTCTTTGAAGAATTGGATTTCCTCTGCTTCGGTTTTGAAGTTGGTTTTGGTTGTGACTTTTTTGAGTTCGTCTATGGACCGCAGAATTATAGTAATGGCTTGCTCGCACTTCTTGATTTGATCGTCTATTTCTAAATCAATGAAGTTGAGTTGTTCGTTGAGTTTGTTTAATAGTATGTTGTATTTTGGATTCAAGGTATATGAATTAGGAATTATTTATATACTTTATTATATTCCTCGTTTGGCTCTTGAGAAATTACCTGATAATTGAGTTCGATATGCATCTCTAACGCTATATAAACTTATGTCTATATCTTCCGCTTCTTTTTCATTATATCTTTCGGGGTCAAGCCAGTATTCTGCTTTATGGTCGCAAGTAGCTGCTAATCGCTCATCAAAATGTCTGATTGGAATAGCTGCTGCAGACCAATATTTTGCTAGCATCGCTTCTCTATCTAAGTTTTTTAAGCTTCCTTTTTTTAAATCTCTGTAGTAAATGAAAGTTTCATCTAGTGCTGTTGAAATAGATCGAAGTGCTAAGTCTTTAAGTTCTCGACGATCTTTTGAAATTGTAGCTATTGGTCCTAATACTTTAGTTAACCCATCTAGTATTTCTTTAAACATATCATTTATTGTTTTTAATTATTAATTTTTAATCAAAATAATATAAAAAATTCCCAACCTTTTGTAAGGTTTTGAATTTCGTAACTCTGTTTAACTTATGTTATTTTATTTTGAAATAAAACGAAAATTCCTAACATAACTCTGAAAATCAAAAATTTCAGTTCGTATAATTATTTTAAATTGGTTCTGCATTTCCCCAATTTCGATCAGGAAAAACACTTCTATTAGTTGTGAAAGAAATTGTTTCTTTATTTTTATGAGTGCTGTAAATTTTACAATTTGGGAGATTCTTTTTTATACAACTAATTACTGCTTTTCTTGGATGTTTTTTATTTCCTTCTGCAGAAATTAAAAACATTTCAGGTGCAAATTTTCCAATCCAATTTGTACTAATATTTCTTCGACTACCGTGATGCGGTAATTGAACAAAATTTAAGTTTTCAGTTGTAAAACCATTATTCACCATGTCGTCAAAAGACTCAACACCTGCATCACTAGTTAATATGTATCTTTTATTTTTGCTATCAATTAATTCTATAACAGTAGCAGAAAGATTTTCTGGTGAAGCGTCATTTTTTTCATCAACAATTGCGCAAGGAATCAATGATTCTTCTGTTTCATTAACTTCACTAAAAGTTTTAGTGTAGTCGACTCTTTTAAGAAAATCAATATTCGTAAATAATTGAACTTTATTAGTATAAAATTCTCTTGAAGGAGAAATAATTTTTATTTCATTATAGTTGAAAGAATCAGTTAAAGCTTCTTTTCTTTCAATATTATATTTTGTACATAAATCATTCAATTCTTGAATTTTTTCGAACGATTTATATAAATGATTAATATCAGCATCTTCTTTTTTCAATGCAGATTGTTTAATTTTTTCTCTTAATTCTTCGGATATAAATTTAACAGGATCATTATAAATACCCCAAGTCATTTCACTACCAATTTCTTTTATAATTTCAATTAATCCATTAATGTGGTCTGCATGCGGATGGCTGTTTATAAATGCAATTGTTTTATTTTTATGTAGATGTGGTTTAATCCACTCTTTATAATGTTCAACAATTTTAGTTCCAAATTCTTTATTACCACCATCGAGAAAGAAAACATAGTCTTCTTCATTTGGGTTTCTACCCCAAATGACAATACCATCTCCATCACCAGCATATACAAAATCTATAACAAAATCCATAATTTTAATTATTAGCGTTAATTCTTTTAGTTACATAATTAGTCTGCTTACGATATGCAAATAAGTAAATTATTGCAATAAAAATAAGAAGTAAATATTGTTGAGTATTTTCTGAAATTTTTAGAAAATTGTTGTTAAGTGAATAAAAACATTTAGAAATTATGATTAATAAAATCATAGCTAAAAGAACCCTGAATTTGTTGGTTGTTTCTACTAAAATATCTAGCTTAATGTCCTTTTTGGCTGCATCTACAAAAGTTTTATAGTCACAAAAAGTAACAAATTTTACTTTTTTTAAAAATGGTTCAATTGTAATTGAAGAAATTCGACTTATGGTAAGTCCAATGAAATAATAAAAAAAAATATTAAGTAATAAATTTTCTTGTGAAACTTTATACTTTGTAAAATGATTTAATAATATAACAAATAAGGTTCCGGGAAGAAGATTATTTAATAAGTTGTAAGAAGATAATTTATTTAAAAAATCACTCATATTTTTATTTTATCAGTCAATTAATAATTTAGTTATTGGTGCATAATTCTATGACTGTCTTTTCAAATCATTTACACACCCCACAACTTCCTCCATTTTTAGCGCAGTATTTGCAGTATTTGCAATTTTTACAGGCGTTGCAGTTTTTTGAGCCGGTGCATTTTCGACCAGCAATGTAGTAGGTTGTGGCTCCTATTGTTGTAAGAATTAGAACTACTGTGATTAGGATTGATTTTTTCATTAAAATTGTTAACTATTATTTGAGTTTACAATTTTAAAATATTTGAAATGTTTTGTTTTACGGTGTTTTAATGTTTTTATTACGGTTTTTTGGAGAATGGCTTCGTGATTATTTAGAGAACTTCAATTTAGGACTGCAGCCATCATTGAGAGCATTTATAGTACCGTAATGAATATGTAGTGTGTATAAAAAAATGCGCAAAGTCGAGAGGTTTACTTCGTCTGTTCGCGTTGCTCGAGTGCGCAGCTTTTAAGTAAATTTATTTTAGTAAGAATTCTTTGTTCATTTGGTGAAAAAATACTATTGAAAAAAAACATCCCACACGAAAGGATTCGTGCTGGAGCGGCGATTGTTGTTAAACGCTGAATACGGTTGCATTGTAACTTCCGCCAACGGATCCACACTCAACCAAATACTTTCTCTTGGAGAGTAATACCTCGCACCATAATAATACAATCCCGTTTCTTTATCTAGTTCTTTGCCGTTAAACTTATAGGGAGAGTTGTAGTAATTGCTACCCAACTGCTGCGCCATTGTTTATCTCACTTCCTAAATTATTTTTCATTGGAGTTCGATGAATCTCGTTCCTCGATTTCTCCAAAAGGCAAATTTAAGAAAAATTATCTCACTGATTTTATATTTTTCATTGGTGTTCGATGAATCTTCGATTTGGTAAGCTTTGCCAAAATAATCGGTCAAAGCCGTGCTTGTGCCCAAATGGTCGGGGTGGTAGAAGTAGAGCCCCCCAACCCCCGAAGGGGGAGCTATAGCCGGATTGGCGCTATCTGTATTTTGTTCTGCCATTGCGTTTTCTTGCTCGGTAAGTGGTATTGCTTTGTATTCTTTGTAGCGTATCTTTCCTTTTTTGAGCTCGTCGGCATTCATTTGTAAGTCTGCTTTTTGCGCTTGCTGTAGTTGATTAGGGTCAAAGCCGTTGTTGTTTTGTTGTTGACAGATTCGACAATTTTCTACGTTAAAGATTTTAGCATCTTGTTCGCCCAAGCGGCTCACAATGCGTTGCGTTCCGGCATAGTAATGTTTGCTGTAAACGCCATCGGAGGTAATGACTATAAACGCACTTGGGTAGCTCGTGTAGCCGTTAATGCTTACTGTGCCTGGTGCGTTGAGCAGTGTGCCGTTTTGGTAAGTTTCCTCATGATCGGAATTAGCTTTTAGCACGCGTTCGCCATTTGCATCGTAAATGTAGTGCTGCAAAGCGTGTTCTTCTGATACGACTCTTCAACGATTGGATTCGTCCCAACGGAAATCGCGTACCGTGTTGTTGGTTTTTTTTAGAGTAGAGTTTGTGATTATTTTTTCAAAGCAAAATATTTATCACAAAAATTGTGATTATTTTTTCAAAATTATTTTTTAATCACAAATTTTGTGGCATTTTTTTCAAAATGAACAAATTGCCACAAAATATTAAAAAAAATTGCGCAAAGTCAGGAGACATTTGCGGAGCTTTTCAATTGAACATTTATTTTAATTAGAACTCTTTGCGCAGCTGGTTTTTTATACTCTATTCATTCTTTATCTTTAGACTTGTTTCTAAAATAGTATATCGTTGTTACTATTACAAGTAAACTCACAAATACTATCGAATACAAATCATTAATTATCAAATGCCCTTCTCGTCTTTTATATAATAAAAAGATAGTGTAACTAACGCCTAATATTCCTGCTATAATTATTATTCTAAATCTTTTATCTTGATTCATAATCATTTAATTTCTAAAATCTCTAATGCTCTGAATTTTTTAATTATCTCTTGGATTGTTTTTTCTTCCCATCCATCAAATCCTCTTCCTATTCCAATTATTTTTTCTCTTTTATTGTTGTATAATCGTAATTCTTTATATTTCACTCCTTTCGCACCTGCTTCTGTTTTATACGAAAAAAATAAATTATTTATTTGAATTTCTGATATATACTCTTTTATAAAGAAAATACTATACGACAACTGAATTGTATTTGACTGCTCATTTACGTAAATTTTAGTTAGAAGTCTTGAAAAAAATATACAAACTTCAATTCCAATTAGTAAAAAAAAACAAATTCCAAAATTAAGTAAACTAAAATCAGTAGATACATAAAAATAAAGTAAAACGAAAACTAATGTAACAATAAAAAGAATTTTAATTATTGAATAAATATTAATTTTAAAATACATCTTATTTATCAGTTTTTGGATCTATTACTCCTTGTATTAAACCATTAGCATCTGATATACCGTCTACAACTTTAGAGGTATTATCTATTATTTTTTCGCCTTTTTTCAATCCTTGAAGTGCACCAACAGTACCTTTAATGTTACCTCCACTAAGACTTCCAGAAGCCCAACCAGATACACCATCAATCAATGGGGCATATTCTGAACCATTCTGGGCTGCTATTAAACCAGGAACAGTGCTGAAATTGTGAAGTTCTGTATCAGGATTCATACTAAAAGCATCACCCATCTGTGCACAACCGATACCAACTTCTCCACACGAAAGTGTTAATGCAACTGCACCGCCCGCAGCAGCTCCTATACCAGCAGTTTTTTTATTTATTCTTTAACTGCTTTGGGTATATATCTATACTCATCGTATGTCGCAGTGGTATCAATTATTATTTTATATCCAAATACATCAGGTAGAACTTTTTTAGTGTAAATTATACCCCTTGAAGGCTCAAATTGTTTAAGAATAATACTTTTATCTTTAATTAGTACATCTGTAATTACATCAACTGCCTTATAAATTTGTACTATACTATCTCCTTTCTTAATATCTATAAATTCAGGACTGTTGTTTGTAATATAGCTATAATAATACCATTTCATTGATATATCATCATTTGTTGTGTTTTTTATAACTAATTTATCATTGTCGATGCAACTTACTAATAGTGCCAATAAACAAAGTGTCTTCATTTTTCTCATCTTTTAGTTGGTTTTGTGCCAAAATAGCCCTTATAAATTCCTGTCCCCGAGTATGTATGTTCACCATAAAAAGGAAAGCCTGAATTATAACCATTTCCATTATTTTGATATTGATTATATGCTCCAACAGCAGGCATAACAGCTCTATAGAATGCACTAGCAGGAACAAATGTTTGGTCTAGTGAGTTGCTATTTATTGCTCTCATATTTTGACCAAATAAAATATTTCCAACTGTTCTTGCAGTAGTAATTTTACCGTTGTAAGACATTGCGGTGTATTCCCCTCCAGTAGATTTATCAAAATCAGATTTCACATCGTATCGCCCTGTATTTCTTGATAAACCAGCCAGTAAAGCTGTTGATATTTTACTGTCTTGAGTAATAGTAGATATTATGTCAAACTCGTTTGAATATTTATCTATCAAAGCATTGCCGTTAGGTAGTTTATTTAAGTTAAATGTAACTTTTGCATGACCCTCAAACTTACCAGTTTCATCATTGGTATTCATAAAATCCCAAGGGTTTTGAGTTTGTCCTATTATTTCTCCTGTTCGTTTTTTATCTTTTTCATTATTTACAACATAAATGTTATTATCTCCATCATTCTTAGCACCAACAACAGTATGGCTTCCATCTTTATTTTCTATGACTTCTGTTGAAGGTGGTTCGGCACTCATCCCTGTTGGGTCAGTAAAAAATAAAGGATTATTGTTGCAGAATGCGTACGGAGACCAGTTTGGCGTTTGTTCCGCTAACGGGTCAACACTCAACCAAATACTTTCTCTCGGAGAATAATACCTCGCACCATAATAATACAATCCCGTTTCTTCATCTAGTTCTTTGCCGTTAAACTTATAGGGAGAGTTGTAGTAATTGCTACCCAACTGCTGCGCCATGGTTTCGCCAAAAGGCAAATTTAAGAAAAATTGGTAAGCCTTGCCAAAATAATCTGTCAATGCAGTACTCGTTCCCAAATGGTCGGGGTGGTAGAAGTAGAGCCCCCCAACCCCCGAAGGGGGAGCTAGAGCCGAATTGGCGCTATCTGTATTTTGCTCTGCCATTGCGTTTTCTTGCTCGGCAAGTGGTATTGCTTTGTATTCTTTGTAGCGTATCGTTCCTTTTTTGAGCTCGTCGGCATTCGTTTGTAAGTCTGCTTTTTGCGCTTGCTGTAGTTGATTAGGGTCAAAGCCGTTGTTGTTCTGTTGTTGACAGATTCGGCAATTTTCTACGTTAAAGATTTTAGCATCTTGTTCGCCCAAGCGGCTCACAATGCATTGCGTTCCGGCATAGTAATGTTTGCTGTAAACGCCATCGGAGGTAATGACTATAAACGCACTTGGGTAACTGGTGTAGCCGTTAATGCTTACTGTGCCTGGTGCGTTGAGCAGTGTGCCGTTTTGGTAAGTTTCCTCATGATCTGAATTGGCTTTTAGCACGCGTTCGCCATTGGCATCGTAAATGTAGTGCTGCAAAGCGTGTTCTTCTGATACGACTCTTAAACGATTGGATTCGTCCCAACGGAAATCGCGTACCGTGTTGTTGGTTTTTTTTAGAATGATGTTTCCGTTGGCATCGTATCTAAAATGTGTAAAGTCGTTGGTTAATCCATCATTTATAGCAGCTACTTGATGTGTCCCTTTATTGTATTCATATTTATTACTGAAAGTGTTTTCAGCAAATGAGTTGCCATTTTTGTCATGGTTTTGGGCTTTTTGTTGAATGCCATGTGTGGTGTTGTAGCTCATTTTTAGATTATAATGGCTATTAGCATCATTCCCTAAATCTATTTGCGCCATACTTCCCTCAAAATTGCCTTTAGCCGAATTTAGTCGGTTTAGGTTGTCATAACCAAAATCGTGTGAATATGTACCCGCCATGTTATTTTCTGTAATTCCTGCTGAATTATTAAGTTGTGTTACATTGCCGACATAATCATATTTATATTGGTTGTTGTAAAGATCATGGCTGTCTGCAGTTTTTACGTTTAAATTGTTTAATCTTCGTAATGTAGGTGAATAGTTGTAAAAAGTTTCTGTTTGATTGCCATAGCGCAAATAGGTACGTTGTTCAAAATAATCATAATCAATCTGCTGGATGTAACTATACGGTTCATTTGCAAGTTCCCCTGTCATTTTGGTTAAATTACCTCCTAAATCATAGTTGTAATTTACTTTTTCGCCATCAGGATAAACCATGTTTTGCAAGCGGTTCCAACTGTCGTACTCAAAATGAGTTTTGAAAACGCGGGTTGGGATATTTGGACCGACTACCGTGCGATAATCATCTGTTAATTCGCCCATATTGCCATAATTAAACTCGTGTGTACCGGCGGCATCTTTTTGATAAATTAATCGACCTGTTTGGTTGCCAGTACTTCCGTATTTGTTTTCTACATCGGCAATATTAGGTAGTCCGTTTGGTGTAGGTGGGAATGTAATTGATTTAATTCTATTAATATCATAATCATAACGTATAGATGTACCTTGGTTGAGTAAATTATTGGTTTGTACTTCAACTAGATTGACATTGTCGTATTTGAAGAATGTTACTCCGTTGTCTGGATGTTTAATGACAGTTTTTCTTCCTAACATATCGTATTCATAGGTAGTAGATAAATTTTGATCGTCGGTATATTGCATCAATTCGCCAATGGAGTTGTAGAAATATTTTGTCCAAATGGCATTGTTTGGACCACCAACATTGTTAGTTGCAATGACTCTGCCAGCAACATCTTTATAGTTCTCTGTAATGACATGTTGCTCGCCATTTTGATCTACATCGGTTTTAGTTTTAATCGCAATTGCGCCGTTTGTGCTAGCAGCTAAGGTGTATTCAATGCTGGTAGTGTGGTCTTCTGGATCGGTAATTGATACTGGCCGGTCTAATTCGTCGTATTGGGTTATAGTTTTGTCGGTGGTGTCAAACTCATTAAGTTTAAATTTAGTGTAATCGTCTTTAACCTCCCAAAACGGCAAGAATTGTTGTGATGCTCTACCCAACTCATCATACTTCGTTATACCAGAAACTGAAAGTGACTCAGCATAATTAGATTGTTGTGGTGTGCCAAAATTTAAGACAATGTCTTTTTTAATTTGTATCGGTCGCGCTAATCCATCTATGAATGTGTATGTTTCTATGTCGTTTTCTGGATGTTGTTGATCGTAATGACTAGTAACTGCAACTGGAACAAAAGTAGAATTATACGCATCATTAGGGTAATAAGAAACACCACTATTTTCTGGAAGTAAATTAAAAAAAGGATAATAATCAAATTTCAGTGTATAGGGTTTGTCCGCTAAAATTTCTTTAGGGGCCGTTATAAATGTATTTCTACCAAAAGTATCGTACTGGTAAATCATTTTGTTACCCGTCAAATCTGTGGTTGTTTCTACTTTGTCGAAATTGGAATTGTAAGTTGCAGAAGAGTGATAGTCATGTGCATCTTTGATTTCAGTGATATATTTATTATAAGTTGTGTCGTACGTATAATAATAATACATTGATTGGTCCGCAGTATTTAAAGGATATCTTTTATAAACTATGTTACCATACGCATCGTATTCCATTTCAGTGTGTAACCAGTCGCCGTTGTTATTGGCACTGACTTTTATTATACTACCATTTGATGGATTAATTTCAGTTCTTCGTTCTCGGATTGCTGGACCTGAACTGTTAGCAGTCGGAAAAACTTTTATGCTTGCTGGCACATTTAAAATATTTAAAGCCGTTAGATTGTGGTATTTAATCACAGATTTATAATCGTCTGAGGTCGTAGCTAGATTACCTTTGTTTACATATTCTACTACTCTTCCTTTTTCGTCGTAAGTCATTTCGACTTTAGATGTGATTAGCGGAGTAGGTGCTAATTCGTATAACTCATTGGTAGTAGATTTTAAAACCACTGCCGCAGAGCGTCTTCCTTCTGCACCTCCAACATCAAAATTGTCAGGAAGAATCGTATTGGTCATGAAGTTATTGTTAATTGAATCTAGTTTTCGAATTTCATATTTGTTTATTATTTTAGAGAATTTTTGATTGTCATCTTCTCCTTTGATGGTATAACTTTCTTTCAACAACCCGTTAAGGAAATAACTTTGGTTATGGTATTTAGACACTGCTGTTCTGTAAACTTCTGGATTGCCAGACTCGCCAAGATTGATGTCTTTTGTTTTAACCGTTTCATAACCGTAGAAATCTCTTTCTCTACGGTCGTATTTTGCATTTTCGTATGCAAATTCTTTTTGGTAGGTATCTGCACCATCGTTAGTTTTGTTATAACCATCTTCTATTGTCAAATTGCTCATTGCCCATTTGGGATGTGGGTTATTAAAAGTTACAACTTGTGGCTTATAATCGATAACAAAACTTCCATTGAGAGGATTTGTTACTGTTTTTAATTTATTTGTTCTGCCAATTCTAGAATAATATACTTTTAAATCATTGCCATCTCTTTCAATATAATCTACAAAACCGTCGCCGTTAAAATCTTTAAAAGTTTTTTGGGTATTTGAAATCGACAGATTGGCATTAGCTGAAACCGTTGCACCAGCTTTTAACCATAAAATTGGGATAACAAAAAAAGGAATCGGTATACCAAAAAGTAAAGCCAAAGGGTGAAAATAAGAAATACTTCCAGAAATAGAAACAGATGTATTTGTGTTATCTTCATTTAATTCTATTGTATCTGAAGTATGTCTTAATGTTTCAGGATTTGGATCGAATCCATTTCCATTGTTAAAATTTATAGTTCCATTGGAAGAGCCATCAACATTTAACAAGTCAACAAGTCCATCACAATTTATATCTTGAAAAGTGGTTGAAGTACCAGAACCAGAGCTACTCATACCGACAGAAATTCCTAAATCAACAGGCAGTGGTACGTTTGAAAAGAGCGTGTTAAAGTTAATTGGAATACTAAAACTTAACCCTAGGGGATTAGGTTTAGTTTTGGGCTGCGTTAAGGAAGAAAATGGATAATATGGTGTAAATATGGAAGGATTTCCTATATTATACTGAAATAAATATAGACTAGAATCGTTACTTACTTTATCTGGTAAACCGTCGCCATTTAAGTCGACCCAGTGGTTGTTAACTTCATTGTCCCCTGATAAAGCTGCAGTTACTCCCAGACCTTGAATTACGGCGGGAGGACCAACGTCTCCGCCTTTTGTACCTAATCCATAATTAGTAATTGCTGCGTTGACTGACTTAATCGTATTTCTTAAACCAGTAATTGTTGAGCCAGAGGTTGTAATTGAAACATTGTTAGCATCGTTTGTTGTTAAATCAGAATATTGGTGTGTATTTTCAAGTTTATGACCACCTGTCATTGTGGTGGTTTGGTATTTATTTGAATTAATGAGGTCTGGATATCGGTCACCATTTAAATCCATAAAATCAGAAGTGTCAACATTGTAAGCTCCTTGGTTATTTACGCTCAGGTCCAATCCCCAACCTAAATTAAATGTCCTAGAACTTGTTTTATGGGATTTTGTGATGGCAAACATACCTGTTTTTGTGTCTGCAACAGTGACTGGGTTACCCTCATCGTCCGGAAAGATGTTATCCCATGATGAACCTTTAAAAATTCCAGATTTCATATCGGTTGCCGAAGAATACTGCGAATCAAAAAGTCCAGTCCATTTTTCGATTTCAGTTACAATATCTGGATTTTCAGCAGTTGATTTGTAATTTCTATAAGGTATTGTTGACCTAAATGCGGCTGATGGTACATAAGCATATAATGGGTTATTAGTAATAATTCCGACTTGACCACCAATACTGCCAGGACTGGTTACTACATCTTCACCTGGAATGTTCATGCTAGTATTTAAATTTAAAGCCAAACACTGTTGCATTACAGCTTCATCCGCTATTCCTTCACATTCACTTAAATTATCTGTGATGTCGCTGTAAGACTGTGATTGTGGTGGATTGATTATAACATCACTTAACAATTTACCCATTGTATCAGAGGGAATATTAGGGTTTAAATCTAATGCAGCATTGTAAATAAATTGTCCCCATTCTTTATTTAATGGTCCCAAATGTTCAAATTCATTGAATTGACTGTTTACAGTAACGTTGCTATAGTTTATAAAAGTGTTAGATAAACTTGGTAATAAATAAACAATATTTGCGGTTACATTGTTGACGGCATTTAGATATCTATTAAAAACATCGTCATTTTGTTTATATTGAATATAATACCCAACACTATAACTTACAGGAATATAATTTGGATCGTTTAAATTTCCTGTATAAATTGTTATCGGTTGATTATTATCAACAGTAACTTCGCCATTAAAAATAGTAACTAATCTTTTGCCAATTACTAAAGCATCTTTTTTTACAACCATTAAAAATCTTGCATAATTATTTTGGCTTGTTGGTAGTGTAATATTTATATTAGGTTTTATACCATAACTAACTATGCTGTTAGGTGCAGTATTATTTTTGTATAATTTTCTTAAAAAATTTGTTTTATAAATCGAATATTTTGCAATTGCATAACGAGTTGTTTCTGGCTGTTGAGGTTGATTTGGGTCTAAGGGTTCTGGAACATTTGCTGTAAATACAACTTTAGGTTTCCATTCTAAGCTTTTCCATTTTAAGTTAGAATCTGCATTAACTACAAATCTTAAATTTACCTCGTCAGGCTTTCCACTTTTTTCATTTAAATCTATTCCAAAACTATTTGCAAACGGACCATTATCATCACTATCTTGATTTACAATAGAATTGCTTCCAAGTGGACAAAATTTTCTGTAAATAGTATCTCTTACAATATTTGTTAGAAAGCCATGTTTTTTTGTTTCTTTGACAATATAATAATTTACATCGTCTGATGGGTGATTTACATTAACATCTACCCAGGATACAACCACTTGACCAGATTTTTGGAAATCAATATTTTGATTGGCACTTAAAATAAAGCTATTATCGTATTTATTTTGTAAATAGCTAATGTTATTCTCATCTTTTAATTCACTTATATCTGTATAGGTTATAGTTGGATTTGAATTCAATGGTTGATTATCATTTTGCAAAGATTTGTGGTGTAATCTAAAATAAAATTTTTGCCCTTTAACCACATTTAGTGGTAAACTACAATTACACCCTAAACTAGGAGAATTGCCCCCATAGTTTGAAATATTGACAGTTGTCGTTGTTAAACTAGCATTTAAAGTTTTGGTAAATAACCTAAATGGAATACCATTATTTAAATTTTGCCTGAAAGATTCTATTGAATAATCTGTTGTGGATGTGGAATTTGCATTTAAACTAATTTGATCATTTATACTAATTGTCCCATTTCTCGGTGCTACCCAAACTTTGACTACATCATAACCTTCAAGATCTTTAAATTGCTCTGGAATAGGATCAGTAGTTTTTGCATTTGCAGTAATTAATAAATTTGGTGTGTTAGCACTTGTAGTTGAAAAGGTTGGATTTCCATTTGTTCCTATTCGATTAAAAAAAACCTTATCGTCAGTTACTATATCAATTAATCCATCTCCATTTCCATCGGTAAAGTAAATTTTAGAATCTGAAGTTGATTTAAATCTTTTTGTTCCAGCATATAAGGAAGAAAGTTTTAAATCGATTGCTTCAAGAAGAACAGTTTCAGTTTCTCCTTCATTTTTTGAGAAATTTTTAATGCCTTCAATGTTTTTAATACTTCCGAACCCCAAAACTCCTTCACTATTATATTCGTTTGGTAAATATTTTAATCCGTCGCTACTTTTGAAGACAATGTCTTCAAGCCCATTACCATCAATATCTGTCATACTAATCATCCCTTTGGACCGGGTATAAGATTTGCCAAAGGGAGCACCAATTGTTAAAAATGAATTTGGTTTATTTGATACCCAAAAAAACTCTACACCTGCTGCGGGTCTAAGTTCCCAACCAGCTTCTACACTTTCATTTGAACTTATTTTAGAGCTACCTATTAAATTGTCAAAAAAAAGGGAAAAATTTGGATTGGTCGACGGAATAGTAACCGTTGTTGGACTATTGAAAAGCACTAATGGAGCTCCTTCTTTGTCTTTAACATCGTTATAGTAATCAAATGTATGCTTATAAAATTCATTTCCCAAGCTGTCTTTTTCAGAAATATAGTCTAGTAAAGACTTATCGAATTCTCCATATTTATAACTGAAATCATAGCTTCTGATAGTGTTTTCAACATTTTTTATAACAATTGAATTTAGCCTATATGGTTCAATTTGTTTCATCCCTAAACGAGCATTTATTGAAATGTCGGTTCTCGGGGTAGTTTCATTTATGAATTCTACATTGTACTTTCCCTTGGTATTATTTGTTCCTGTGTAATATATTTTTTTTATTCGAAAAATATTTCCACCATTCAAATTTTCATTATACCCTGAGAAATCACTAGGAGATTCATTTTGGTATTCATAAGTAGCATTGTTACCATAAACATCTTGAGTTTTGTACAATCCCCAGTGTACGATATTGGCACCGTCTAAAAGCGCTGGAGCGTTTATGTTGCTAGCATTTGGATTTTGAGTTTGACGAATAATTGTGTTTTCCTTTAATCCCAATTCATCTCCACCATACCAACTTATCGTTCCATCTGTATTTGTAACTTTCCAGTAATATGTTTTGGTATCAGATCCTAATCGTTCGATTATTTGAAAACTTCCTTGTTTTCGTGGTGTGAAAATAACATTTGATGTTCTAATTAATTCTGAAGTAACAACAGTTTGATTTAAAGTAGTAGCATCATAGTGTCTATTCGGCATCCAATCTACTTTTAAATTATCTAAATTGAGTCTTTTTGGATACATCAATTGTTCTCCATTCAAATTATATATCTCAGATTCATTTAGCGGGTCAAATGTTGGCACTCCCCATTTTGTATTAATGCTAATAGCTGGTGTACTAATGTTCCAACCTTGCCCAAGCCAACCGTTTCCACCATCGCTGCTGTATTGAACAGCCAATTGTGGTTGTATTCCTTTTCGACCTGCTGGTATTTTAATAGGGTAACTTATATTGGCATCGCCTTTTTGAGAAACTGCAGGTGGACTAATTAATGTCATTTCTGCTGATGGGTCAGCTGCTTTGATGTCGTTCATCATGGTTGCAGTAAAGCCAGCAGTTTCTGGGCTTTCGGGTGACTGAATAATCCCGTTGATGTAGTCCGTAAAATGATTGGTTGAAGAAATAATTGTTTTGTTGTTTTTATTGATTGAATCCCTTTCAATTGAAGTCCAAGCTTTGGTATTTGTGTTGAAATAAAAAGTTTTTATTTCGTTGGCATTGTGTCCTTTTGGAATCAATTGCTCATCATATTCAATTGATAAATCAACTGGCTTTTTAAATTTTGTTCCGTCTGGTAAAAACCGATAAGCTAAACCATTTTTAGTAACATTGACTAATCCAGATGACATTGGCGCAATATCAATAGCCCGTAGTCTTGAAATACTAATTTCTTTATCTTCTATTAAAGCACTGTCGTTGATTTTTAAAATTGCTCCTTCGGATTTTAAAACCACACTTGTTTTTGCTCTTACAAAGTGCGCCGATGGTTTGAAGTTATCTTCGGGTGTGAAAATTCTATCTGCTTCAATTAAATTGTCCAAAGCAATTAATTCTTGACCTAAAAGCCCATTGCTATCAATGGCTTTGAGCATGACATACTTTTTCTCTTTTATTTGGTCGGTTAATTTTAGAAAACCTTCGTATTCACCATCTATCACATTCAATGGTTTTTCGTCTATAAAAACTTTTACATCCTCATTGAAATTTCTTAAAAACCCTTTGATGTACAATTGATTGCCTTTGATGAAGTTTACATTTTGATTGTTCACAACCAATGTGGAAAGCATCTTGTTTGCATCTTTTGTGTTAAATTCTAGTTTTACATTCTTTACTTTATATTGGTATTGCGCTCCGGGTGGTATGCTAAACATTATTTTATTTTCTCCATTTTGCAGCCAATTGATATTGATTTCTTCTTTTTGTGTACTCCAACCCAATTGATTTTTTATCACATAACCGCCAGTCGAAGGCCTGTTGTTGATGCTTCTAGCAACCCCGTTGTAGTCTTGGACACCAAACAAATCATAAGTTAAATAAGCTTTAATACTTTGTGTCGGTAAATCTTTTATGAAAAATTTGAATAAGTTATCTTTTGGGTCATCCAAAGGAACGGTATTTGAAAGACCAATTGTGCCTTCTTTGATGTCTGAATCAATATAAAAATTTTCTAATGTGGTATTTAGCGTTTTTTTAATTTCACTTTTAGTTTCCTTTTTTTCAGAAAAGTGCTTTTCATTTAAGACAGATGCATGCAAATTAGGTTCTTGAATTGAATTATTTGATTGGCTTCTATAATAATTGCTATAATCAGTTTGGTGTTCACCATAAGCATTTTGAATCATTGATTGACAAGGCGCAACAAATGAACTATGTAATATGGCAAGCAGCATTATTCTGTGAAAAATAATGACTGATTTCTTATTTATTCCTAAAAATTGTTTTCTGTTTTCCATTTTGAGAAGAAGGTATTTGTTGTGCGGTTTTATTGGACGATTAATTTGCTAGTTTCTAATTGCCCATCAATATTGACGAATATCAAATAGGAGCCACAAACAGTTAAGTTTTCGGTGAAAATGTAATTGTCAATTGATCCTAAATCTTTACTTCTAATCACTTTACCGTTCACATCGTCTATCTGAACGGTAACTTTTTTTGGTTGAGTAAAATGGAATTGAATATTAAATTTGTCGTTTGCATTGACTGGATTAGGATAGATGGTATATTGATTGGAGAGCTGATTTGTAGTTTGAATTGTTCTTGAAGTGCCGTTCGTTGAATTAATAAGTGATGTAATTTCGCTTTCTGTGGCCTTTAAGATGGTAAACAAATATTCCATGTTTGTATTGAATATTACCTGATCAAAAACAATTTCATTTTCATTATTAATAGTAGCTTTAATGAATTGCGCAGCCTCAAAATTAAACATCGATGAGCCAGAATTATCAATTGCTAACCAAATGAAATCGGTTGCTGTTTCATCAAAATTGGTTTCAATTGGCATTAGTTTTTTGTCAATTTTTATTTGGGTTGTAAAATTTTCAAAACCATCAGCTATAGTTTTCAATTTCCAAATGCGTGCCATTGTTTTTTTTGCTTCGTCATTGTTTTGTTCTAAAACATAATTTTTATCATTGTCTCCCCAAATGATAAAATCATTCTCGCTTAAAACAACGTTGTTTTCAAGATTGGTTTGATAAATTTTTTCAAAACCAATGCTTAACCCATCACCTACAGCATTTTTAGATTGCTTTTGATTTAAACCAAAAAATGCTTCTTTTCCTATACCAGTTACTCTTTTGTTAAAACCATCATTTGCTTCAGCATTCCAAATGGTGTCTCCTTTCGCATTGTAGTAGTTTTGTTTTTCATCTAAAGAAATACCATGTTTAATTGACAAATAGCTTTCTACTATGCCTTTTTGTTTATTGTCTATGATTTCGGGAATATAAATTAACTCTAACAACTGATTTTCAAACGAACTATCTTCGTATAACATATCGTCGAAAATCAAATTGCCTTTTCTTTTGCCTACGAATGTATTTTTATTGAAAAGGTAACTTATAATTTCACCTGTTTTTGCATCGCCTTGGTTCAAAATAATTTCGTTGTCGGCAATCATTTTTTTATTGCTTAAAGTTGATTTAAAAGTGCCTCGTTCGATTGCCGTTAATTGAATTTCTTCGTTGGATTTACTTCTAAATACTACAAACAAAGAAGATTTTTTGTTTACGATATTTTTATATTTCTTAAGAATTGTATCTTTTAAAAAATCAACAATAGGATTAAAGTTGAACTGTTTTTTTAACCAGTCTTCGCTTTGGAATTCGATGCTATCAATAGTGTTGTTGTTGTTTTGAATCCCCTTAATCCATAAACAATCTTTAAAAGTCAAATTATTTTGTTGAGAGAATGTAAAATTGTTAAACCCAATCAAAATCGTGGTAATTAATAGCAGTCGCGGTATTGAAAATTTCATAATATAATTATCTAGTTTTAGGTAGTAGTAAATATTAAATACTACAATTATTGAAAATAGTTTAGCATAAAATAGTAAGAAATAATTTGCAAAAATAGCTAGGTAGTAAAATGCTGGTTTACGGTTTTTTGGAGTTTTTTTTACGGTGTTTTGTAGTATGGTATCTTTTGGAAAAATACTAGTTGTGAAGCATAATCGTTGGTATTTCGTAAAGTGATTAATGGAAATTTACATTTCTTAGTCGAAATATTTGGAGTTTATGTAGTAGCTCCAAAACAAATAGCCTCCAAAAAAATATTTTTTTGGAGGCTATTTAAATAAAGGAAAAGTATGTATTATATAAAACCTAAATTTTTGGCAACATCAACTAAATCTTTGTCAGTACCATTATCGAGTATCAATTGCTTTTTAATGTTTGCTTTTCTTTTTTCAATCGTACTTAACGATAGTGGAATAAAATTAGGAAGATTAATTGTTTTTATTCCTTGTGCAATGAATTGAAGAATTTTACTATCGTTATCGTCCCAATTGATGTTCTTTTGAATCATGATTTTTTGAGACCATTTTATTGATTTGCTGAAATAAACTTCATTTTTTTCAATGTTTTGAAATATTTCTGGAAAGGATTTGTAGTTTAAATCGCTTTTGGATACGAAACCCTCTGGGTTAATTCCTTTATAAATTTGGTTCACCCATAAAGGTTCGTTATGCATGGATATGATTACTATTTTACAATGCGGAAAAACTTTTCTGATCAGTAATGCAATATCACTACCCGAAAATATTTTCTTTTCTTCATAAGGGGGAAGACTTATATCGATAAAAGCAAAATCAATTGTTTTCTCTTCAAGACGATAGTTGTTAATTGTATTGTAAGCTTGTTTGCAATCAAAAGCTAAAAGGTATTCTGCTTTTTTGTTGGATTCGATATTAGCTAAAAGCGTTTGATAACCATCTACATTAATAGGGTGGTCATCTACTATCAAAATAGTTCTTTTTGAATTATCCATGTTTGCTTTTAAGTATTAAAGAGAATCAAAACTAATCAAAAAATATTAAAAATTACGGTTTTACCGTAAAATTGATTTTTGAGCCCCTTCTAAATTGCAAAAAAAAAATGCAGTTTTCATATATACTTATTGACTCGTCCGATTATTTAGAATCTACATTAGAACACATTAAAGAATATGAAGATTTTTTGTGTGTTGCTATTTGCAAAACTAGAAAAGATGCTATTAATAAAATTCTTGAATTAAAACCCAATGTTGTATTCTTATCTATTACCAGTAATGATACTGCGTATGATGCTATTTCATTTTCGATATTAAGTGAATTGCATGAGTTTTTGGACGAGCTGCCTACTATTATCGTATTAAGCGATGCTAAAAAAGCCGCTTATGAAGCTTATCAACGGGGAGTATCGGGTTATTTATTAACACCTATTGATTCAAATGAATTGCGAAAATGCTTGATGCGTTATCAAAAGACACATAAAGCACTATATAAAGATACTATTTCCATAAAATCCAATGGCGATTATAATTTTATTAGATCTAGCGATATTGTTTATTTGAAAGCCGACAATAATACTACTGATTTTTATTTGAAATCGGGTAAAGTGATTTCTGCTTATAAGACCCTGAAGCATTTTGAAAAATTACTCCCCTTTTATTTTTTTAGAATTCATCACGGCTACGTTATAAATATCCAATACGTCAGTAGGATAAACCTAGGTAAGAGCAGTTGTTATTTACAAAACAATGAAATTATACTTCCTTTTTCAAGAACCTATAAGTCCAACATTGATACTATCATTCTTCGTATCTCCTAAAAATTGTTGAGTTATTCTCAAAATACGACGTGTTACTCTTGGAGGTATGCGAGTTACTAAACACGCATAAAAACATGGTTTTTAATTGGTTGGTCTTTATAAATTTGACCATTCCAAATACGGAATATTAAAGCTTTAATGGGTGTTTTAATGCAGGGAAAAGGCATTAAAGCACTGCTGCAAAAGACCTCCCTTCTTTTCAGAAAAATCAAATGAATAGTTGTGTCCAGAAGACATGACAGAGAAACTAATTCTAATTTTTAAACTGATTTTTTATGAAAACCAATTTTTTAGCAAAACTATTTTTAATGAGTATCGTATGTATTTCTTTGTATTCTTGCACGGCAGATGAACCCTCTGTAAGTCCACCAAACAGTGCTGCAGAATTTTCAGCAGCGACTGATGGAAATCCGATAATAATAAGTCCTCCTCGGAGATAATACAAGAGACCATGCTGAGCATGGTTTTTTTTTGTTTATTTTTGAAAAAAAAAGCTTTGAAAAGGTTTCAAATTTTTATATCGATAAGTTTTATCTTTTTTGTTGCTTCTTGTGAACAAAAAAAAGCTGTGGAAATTAGTTCGAAATTGTTTCAAAAAGCGCACTATAAAAGTAAAAAACCCGAACAAAAAATTAGATTTTTAGATTCAATAAATTCATTTTCAGAACAAATAAAAAATGATTCTGTAAACAGACATTTTCTATTTGATATTTCAACTGAATACTATAATCAAAATCAATTCAAACAATCATTTAAAGTTTGCAAACAGATTCTTAATTTCTCAATCGCAGCTAAAGATACTTTTTCGTTAGCAAAAGTTTACTTTTATATGGGAGATACTTATGAAATTTCTCAAAAAGATAGTGCTTACTATTATTATCAAAAATCTGAAAAATTGTATCGGATTTTGAAAGATAATGATCAATTAGCCAAAATGTTATTTAAAAAAGCGAGCATACTTTTTTTTGAAGGTAATTACATTGAAAGTGAGTCGCAAATATCTAGTTCTTTACAGTATTTAAAAAGAAGCAACGATGCTGAAATACTTTTTTCCGCCTATAATTTAATGGGTTGTAATTTTGAGAAACTAGACGAATATGATAATTC
>Ga0209551_1000052_pt1 | contig 34256 bp, 30 predicted proteins | sample LauGreSuBDMM15SD_2_FD_187568 | JGI IMG/M metagenome (GOLD analysis project Ga0209551, IMG submission 187568) | Freshwater lake microbial communities from Lake Michigan, USA - Su13.BD.MM15.SD (SPAdes) (version 3) | ecosystem: Environmental > Aquatic > Freshwater > Lake | place: Lake Michigan, USA... | reverse complement strand
AAAACGAAAAATATTTAATATGTAAAAAATTAAATTCAAATGTAAAATTATTTCAAAAATATAAACATAAGATTAAAAAAATGATTATACATGAAGAATCGATTACTTCTTTTTTGCACAAATCTCCTTCTATTTATTTTATGAATCATATAAATGAAATTAATAATTTAATGGCCCAAGAACAATTATTATTTTTGGAACAATTTATTCATTTTTTTCAAACTTCTCATTTGAACGAAAAAATAAATTTATTAAAAATAAATCAAAAAGAAAAATGTAATTCTTTTATTCAATTATTAAAATCTAGCTACATTTGAATACGGGGTAAAACAAATTTTACTATTTCCATTTCTTGAATACAAACTTGGATTACAACGTGGAACTTTATTTTTATAAATAAATGGAATCTCTGGAATAGTATTATTTTGTGAATATATTTTCGTTACACTTGCTAAATCTGCTCTTGCTAAACTAGCCAAATTTGTCTCAATTGTTTTAGTTATAGTAAATAATGTTCTTGTAGCAGATGAAACAGCTCCTTGTTGAGCGTACCGTGGATTATTTGGTTTATAATAGACTCTACTACAAGCTCTTTGATAATTTAAGGAAGGTAATATATTTTGAATGTTAGCATTATTATAAACTTGTGTATAAATTTTTGATGCTAAATTTTGTAATCCAATATCTGGTAATTTTTTAATAGTATTTATTAAATCATTAATATCTTGAGTGCTTAATATTAAATCTCTTGATTCATCTTCAGAAATTATGTTGTTATCTTGCCATAATTTAATTATTTTATTAATAAATAAATATTTTATCGCTAAAGAAATAGTAGGTCCAGCAGGAGAACAATTTGCTACATATATATTTAAGTTAGATAACGGATCACCCGGCTTTATATTATCTACAAATAATTTTTTCGTAACTAATGGATTATTTGCTAATACTTTTAGAGCTCCTGGAGCAGCACCAGATAAAAAATTAAATTGTCTTTGTTCGAATGTTTGACAACGATTGTATAATTTTTGATAAGTTGTAGTAAAATAATTTTTTTTTAATAATGTACTTGCTGGTAATACTCTCTTTAAAGCTTTTGTTTCGGCATTACAACAAAAATAAGTATTCATACTTTTAGGTAAAGGATTTTCGGTTAAATACGGACTTGGCATGTACGAATCAGTCATGGTAATACCTTTACAATCTCTACAATCTAAATCTTGTTGCCTTGTTATAATAGAACCTGGTTTACCAATAGATTGGCTAATTAAATCATTAGGAACGGATGACCTTACGATTCTATTGGAATAATATTGTCTTTCTATAAGTGGTATATCATCATTTCTTATAACGGTACTTCTTCCTCTTCTATAATGTTTAATTGGTCTAGGCAAGCCAAACTTCGCAGGCGCTGAATTAGCAGGATCTAAATTTGTTAGTGGCCTTAAATTACCAGAAGCTATATTGATTGGATTACTAAATAAGCCTGTACCTTTCCATGATCTATAAGGTTGTGAATTAGCTTGATTAAATTCATTAACCATACCTAATGAATAAAAAGCAGTAGCCATATATAATTATTATATTTTTTAATTATATGTTAGTTATTTTGTTAATCTTATTTTTTACCATTTTATTATTAGTACAATTGTATAATTATTTAACCCCAATAAGAGAAGGAATAGATGATTCTACTTGTGAAGCTATAGACTTCAGTCAAAGAATAAGTACTTTAGAAACCACAATAAAAGATTTTAATATAGATGAAATAGAAACAAAGCTATTAGATATATCTAATAATGTTTCAGTACTTATGGATCAATCACAAGCACAATATGCTGATTTGCAAACACAAGGAGAGGATGCTAATAATATGACCCAAGATAGACCAAGTGATTTTGATGAAGATATAAATTTAGATGAAGATACAGGAGATAATGTAGATGAAGAAACCAATATGAATGATTTATCTCCAGATGTTAATGAAGAAGAAGAAGATAATCAATTTGGACCTACTCCCAATGTATTTTAATTAAATAATTTTATATATAAATATGTTATGAGTGATGATGAAAAAAAATATGGACCTTTTGAATATGATTATATATCAAAAATAAAATCGCCAAGTGATGCTGGTGCTACAAATGAAGGTAATTTAGGTGCTTTGGGTCAAGATGTGAAAGTATTGATGAATTATGCTGATATTTTATGGCAAGGTTCAAGTAATAATGGTAATTTAAGAACAAATAATAGAACATTAGGCGACGCTTATTTTTATAAAACAGATCAAGATTGTAGTATTAAAGATGGACCATCAGGAGCTACTACAAAAAGATATATTTATATTAATAATATTCCTAAAGGAATAGGAGGTGCGAAAGGTTTATTACCAGGAATGGTAGAAGATCTAGGTGCTTTTCTTCCAAATAATTATATAGATGATATTATAACAGCTCAACCAGAATGTATGAGTGTATCTTTAGAAGTTGTAGATAATGATGAAAATGCTGTAATTCAAACTCATTATATGGCACTAAGCGATATTAAACAAATAAACGCTTGTGATTTTCCTGATAATATAAATCCAGCTTTTTCGAGTAGCGATCCAAAATATCATTGTAAACAAGGATTTAAAAATATATATAAAACAAAAAAAAATATAACTAAATATGTTTATTTAGTTATTTTTATATTAATTATAATTTTTCTAATTGTTAGATATCATTAATTTTTTTGATTTTCCTCCTCTAGTTGGTTGTTTTACATCTACTACATTTCCTATTCTTTTTGTAGAATTCATAAATTTAGAAGAAAGATTCGAACCTAATAACTTGGTATTATTAAACAAATTTAAACCATATGCTTTAGAATTCGTTAATAAATTGCTAGTATAATTTCTTGTTTTATTAAATAAATTTGTAGTAAGATTTCTTGTTTTATTCATAAGATTTGTCGCATAGTTTCTGGAAATATTAGCCAAATTTGTAGAATAATTTCTTGTGGAATTAAATAAGTTTATACCTTTATTTTTTGCTGTATCCCATAATTTCATCGTAGTATTAAGTGGATTGCTATTTGTAGTTGTTTGAGGTTGAATCTCTCCTCCTTTTTTCTTTTTATATTTAGAATATTTCATATATTTCATATATTTATTTAGTATTTTAATTTTGTAATAAAGGTATAGTTAATAATCCACCTAATATTTCGGCTATTAATATAATTAATAACCTTTCTTTGTTTATTTTATTATTATAGTACAAAGCAATAGAAATAGCAGGATTAAAGCAAGATAAAGAATAATTAATAGTTAATAAAACTAAAACTGCTAAAGTAGCTCCAATTGCTAAATAATTACCAGTTGTAAAGACAACATAAACCAAAATAAAAGTTCCTAAAAATTCTAATAAAAAATCAATAATATACTGGTTCATATAAATATTACAAATATTATAACTTGTAATATTTATTTTTTTGTCTTTTTTTTTCTTTTATTTGATTTTCTTTTTGGGTTTCTCTTTCTTTTTGTTTTTCTTCCATAAGCTTCACCATAAGCATGAGGATGAATTCTATTTATATACTCATGTATAATTATATCTGGAATACTTATTACATCTATATTTGTATCAGGATAAACTACATCTCTTTTTGAATATACATTAAATCCTTGATTAGTTTGAGAATCAACATAAATAATTTTATTATTTTGATTATATGCAGTATACCAATGAGTTGCGTAATCCACACATAATAAAACAGGTTCTCCAGGTTTTGTTACTGATAATATTGCTTCTGTTGTTTTTCTTTCAAAATTATTCTTATTCATGTCATTACCACTATTAACACTTGCTAATATTAAGCTAGGCTTAACTTTATATCCTCCTTCATCACTATCAAAGTATGTAAAATTTTCAAAAAACCAATCACCAAATACTTTAAATTTATGTGTACCAGCAAGTCCAGCATCTTTTGGCCTAAATCCTTTTAAAGCTAAATAGCTATTAAATGCACACATGGCACAATTTCCATCCCTATTATCATGAGTTGGATTAATTTTATTATACATTCTTTTACGTAATTTTGGTGAAGCCGCTTGAGTATTTATATATTCCTCTTCAGGAGAGTCTATTTCTTCCATATATTGTTAATATATTTAATTAAGCTACCGAAGATAAACAACAAATTCCAGGATTTTTTAAAGAATAATTTTCTAGTGCGCCTACCTTTTTAGGTGCTATACATCCACCCGATCTTGTTCTTGATAAAGCTTGTTTAACATCATTTTTATTATAACTTCGATAAGTTAAATCTGCTTCATATGGCAATCCCATTTTATAAGACGTTTTTCCTATAGCTACTTTTTTTAAATATTCTGTTTTTAAAGAAGATGAATTATTATTATTTGACATTTTTCTTTTTTTTGCCATCATTTCAAAATCTTGTGCGGTAAGTCTGGTAGATGGAATTGTTCGATAATAATTATATCTTGAATTAGAATAGTCTCCAGTATTATCAGAAGGATAAAAAGATGGAGGGTTTGGATGCCTTCCATTTAAGTTTCCAGATGAGTGAGGAGGCATCGCAGAAGGAAATTGATGACTTAAAGGCCCAACAACAGGAGCAATTAAATAACCATTAGACGACATTATATAATACTAATATATTAATAATTTAAGCAAAACCTAAGGGCCAACCAGCGATGCCAGCGCCAATTCCAAAACCAGCACCTGTTCTTGCGGATATTCCCATTCCTGGTATATAAGTATCTAATATACTAAATGTAGCAGCAGCAATTAAAGCAATTAATGAAATTTCTTCTAAATTTAATGATTTTTGAGGAATAGCATATGCTGCGATTGCTACCATTAAACCTTCTACTAAATATTTTATAATTCTTTTTACTATATCACTAATATCTTCCCAATTATTCATATATAATATTTATATAAAAATTTAAAAAGAATAGACATTCTTATATAATGAGTGATTCTTTAGCTTTTGAAAGACGATATAAAAACAATGGTAAACCAAATCCAAAATATGTTGATTTATTAGAAGTTGATAAATCAATTGCGAATCAAAATTTTGGTTGTTTTTCATTTATTTCTCCAGATAAAATTTTAAAAAATAAAGATATATTTTTGTTTAATGAATTTGTAAAAAGATGGGAAATAAATAAATCCATGGAAAAATTTACTCAATTTCTTAACTTTATTTCTTTTAAATATAAATTACAATTTGAGGAGTTAATGAAAGACATGGAAGAATTTGTTGAAGAAGAAAAACAAAAAATTAATGAATCAACGTTAACTGATGATTATAAAACTTTTTTAGATCAAAATGAAGATGAATTAAACAATGAATTTAATATTCAAAATAAATTCCAAACATCTGTGAAAGGGTTTAAATGTAGAGGTGTTTATTCTACTCAAGGTGAAGCAGAATTAAGATGTAAGTTATTAAGAGAGGTCGATCCCGCGTTTGATATTTATGTTGGTCCAATCGGTCAATGGTTATGTTGGGATCCTGAAGCTTATAAAACAGGAAAAGTTGAATATATGGAAGAAGAATTAAATAAATTAATGGAAGAGAAAATTAAAAATGATTCTTTAGCTAAAAGTAATTTTGAAAAACGTATGAAAGAAACTAAAAGTAAAGCCATGGAAGAAAATATTAAAAAAGCAGAAAAGTCTGGAAATGTATTAACTCAAACCATTGATAAAGATGGAAATTTGGTTGGTTTAAATAATTTTGTATCTGCGGAAAGCAACTTAGGAAAAAATACAGAAATTTCAGTTTCAGATATTCAGGCTGAATTATTTGAAGGAGAAAATATTGTTGTTGGAAAAAGTGATAATGGATTAAGTAAATTAACAAATGATATTTTTACTTAACCAAATTAATTATATAAAATAAAATTGAAATCTTTTTATAAATATTTGTTTATTAATTAAGTTAATCGTTAAAATGGATTTTGTAATTTCTGATTTCCCACGTAGTCTTTATATGCAATATTCATGGGATATTAATTGCTTAAAAGGAATTTTACGAGAAAAGTTTGATCGAATTGGATTCATACGCAAAATGGAGTTTCATAAAATTCTTGCTACAGAAGAAAAAAAATATCATGGCGAAGTAAAATATTACCAACTATTTATCCAATTTAGTAGTTTAGAAATGTCTCCCGAAGAATTAACAGCATTTAAATGTAATATAAGAACTTTCGTAAATGATAAATATACAGATTTTACTTTACATTTTCAACCCTTTAAAAATTTGGCTTTGGATGATATTTGTTTATTTAATATATCTTCTCCTTCAACAAATATAAAATATTTTATAGAGTCTTGGAATTTGGCGGAATCATCAGGTAAGCCTTTAAGTCAGTGTATGGATGAATTTGTTAAAGAGCAAGAAAAAACTTTTCAACCTTGGCTAGGAAAAATTGTTAAATTAGGAAAGGATGAAATTTATGTAAAATTAAAAGACGGTACATTGGAAAGAATAACATTAGATGAAGGACAACTATTTCCATATATTACTTGCGAGGGAATACTTACTTATAAAATGTAAATGTTTAATAATTTATATCATTATTTATTATTTTTTTTTAAGACTTGCTATTTGTAATATTTTTTTATTTGTTATTATTATGAATAAATTCATTTTTAATAATAACAAAAAAAATAATAAAATACAAAAAGCAAATCTTAATTTAAATTTAAAAGCTCCAAAAGCGCAACGTGGTCCACCAGGACCTATAGGTCCGCGTGGTTTACAAGGTTTACAAGGTTTACAAGGATTAAAAGGACCTACAGGTCTGATAGGACCAACAGGACTTAGAGGATTTACAGGAGCAGCAGGAAGTAATGGTCTGAAAGGAGACCAAGGTATTCAAGGAAATGTAGGTCCTACTGGAAATAAAGGTCCTACAGGGATTCAAGGGATTCAAGGGACACAAGGGATTCAAGGGATACAAGGGATTCAAGGAAATATAGGTCCATCAGGAAATCAAGGTATCCAAGGAGAAGTAGGACCTCAAGGTTTAAAGGGAAATATAGGACCTACAGGTATTCAAGGAGAAATAGGACCTCAAGGTTTACAGGGATATCAAGGACCTACAGGTAATCAAGGAGAAGTAGGACCTCAAGGTTTACAGGGAAATATAGGACCTACAGGTATTCAAGGAGAAATAGGACCTCAAGGTTTACAGGGAAATATAGGACCTACAGGTAATCAAGGAGAAGTAGGACCTCAAGGTTTACAGGGAAATATAGGACCTCAAGGTTTACAGGGATATATAGGACCTACAGGTAATCAAGGAGAAGTTGGACCTCAAGGTTTACAGGGAAATATAGGACCTACAGGTATTCAAGGTGAAGTAGGACCTCAAGGTATTCAAGGAGAAGTAGGACCTACAGGTATTCAAGGAGAAGTAGGACCTCAAGGCTTACAAGGAGACCAAGGTCTTACAGGAATTCAAGGTGAAGTAGGACCTCAAGGTATTCAAGGAGAAGTAGGACCTCAAGGCTTACAAGGAGACCATGGTCCTACAGGTCTTACAGGACCTACAGGACTTACAGGTCTTACAGGTCCTACTGGTCTTACAGGACTTACAGGTCCTACTGGTCTAACAGGACTTACAGGTCCTACTGGTCTTACAGGACTTACAGGTCCTACTGGTCTAACAGGTCTTACAGGTCCTACAGGACCTACAGGACTTACAGGTCTTACAGGTCCTACTGGTCTTACAGGACTTACAGGTCCTACTGGTCTAACAGGACTTACAGGTCCTACTGGTCTTACAGGACTTACAGGTCCTACTGGTCTAACAGGTCTTACAGGTCCTACAGGTCCTACTGGTCTTACAGGACTTACAGGTCCTACTGGTCTTACAGGTCCTACAGGTCCTACTGGTCTTACAGGACTTACAGGTCCTACTGGTCTTACAGGACTTACAGGTCCTACTGGTCTTACAGGTCTTACAGGACTTACAGGTCCTACTGGTCTTACAGGACTTACAGGTCCTACTGGTCTTACAGGTCCTACAGGTCCTACTGGTCTTACAGGACTTACAGGTCCTACTGGTATTACAGGTCTTACAGGTCCTACTGGTCTTACAGGTCGTACAGGTCTTACAGGTCTTACAGGTCCTACAGGAAATCAAGGACCTACCGGACTTACAGGACCTACAGGACTTACAGGACCTACAGGAAATCCAGGTACCGAAGGAAATTTAGGACCTACAGGACCTACAGGACTTACAGGACCTACAGGTCCCGGAGTATTAACTTCAAATATTAATAATTGGACGCAAAAACAAAATTTTCTTAATGGAATAGGGTTAAGTGGCACATTATTAACATTACCTGGCACATTAATAACAACCCCCAACACATTATCCTCTATAAATCATCAAGTTGGTCACCAAATAATAATGAAATTTCCTCCAGATGGTTCCCCAGTTTCAGATGGTCATGCCTATCAAAACATTGACATAGGATTTATGGAAGGAATAAACTTAACTCAAGGAGTTAGTGTATGGCATGTTTCAGCTTATTGGGAATTTACTAATAGTACAGCTTATCAAGGATATTTAAGAAAAATAGTACTAGGTGTATGTTCTGGATTAAGATATTGGAATCGTGAAGCTCTTATTGCTACAATACCAAAGATAAATGTGGTAGACCCTACTGGCTTAAAATGTACTACTTATGCAGATAGCGTACATGGGATATATGTATCTTCACCGAATGATATAATTAATTTTGGTTATTATTTAGAATTTGACATGGATATAAATAACCAAAATTGGGGTTATTGGAGAAGTAAAGCTACAATTATTTTTACAAGGCTCGGATAGTAAAAACCTTAGATAATTAGGTTAATAAAATGATATTTTATCAAAGTAAAGAAATTATAATAATATTTCTTGTATATTACATATGTTAAAGCTTTAACTAATTTATGATTTCACAATAAAATAATATATTTTAAATATATATGAATACTATTAATAAGCAAAAAAATAATTTATTAAAAAAACTACAAAGAGCTCAAAAACCTAGACGCGGTAGTCCAGGACCTCGAGGACCTGCAGGACAACCTGGTGTTAAAGGTTCGCCTGGTTCTACAGGTCCAGCTGGTTCTACAGGTCCAGCTGGTTCTCAAGGTGCTATAGGTCCTGCTGGTTCTCAAGGTTCAGTAGGTCCAGCTGGCTCTACAGGACCTCCTGGTTCAATAGGTCCTGCTGGTTCTCAAGGTTCAGTAGGTCCAACTGGTTCTACAGGACCTCCTGGTTCTCAAGGTCCAGCTGGTTCTCAAGGTTCAGTAGGTCCAGCTGGTTCTCAAGGTTCAGTAGGTCCAGCTGGTTCTACAGGACCTCCTGGTTCTACAGGTCTTGTAGGTCCTGCTGGTTCTACAGGTCCAATAGGACCTACAGGCATAATTGATATAAGTATTTTGAATAATTATGGTTTGTTAGAAGATGAAAATACTTGGACTAATCCTCAAACTATAAATTCTACATTAACTGTTTCTGGTAATGTATCTATAAATTCTCTTAATGTTAGTGATACAGCTACGATTAATAATGGATTAACAGTTCAAAGTGGTACAATTACATTACCGGAGAATTCTATTCAATTAAATCATATAAACAGAATAAATAATTAGGCGTTATTAACAGATACAAATATTTGGGCGAATCCACAAACCATAAATTCTACATTAACCGTATCAGGAAATACTATTTTACAAAGTAATTTAACAGTCGATTCTGGGATAATTACATTAGGAACTAATAACAATAATACTCTTACAATAAATTCTTCAGCTACCTTTAACTCGACTACATTATTTAATGATGGAATATCTCTTCCCACAACAACCATACCCAGTAAACTCTATAATATGGTTGGATATCAATCAAGTACTACTGCAACAGAAGGAACAGCAGTTCTTAATACTTTTACAACTATTGGATATCTCCCCATTGGACCAGAAGGAAGTGTGTGGTATATTTCTGGTACATTTAGTTTTACTCAATTAGCAGGGGCGGGTGATTTATCTCGATTAAATAACGGAATTGATATTGGTACCTCATACACAGCATCTGGATATATTTCAAGCGTACCAAGAGTAAATTTAGATCTATACTCTTTTTTAATATCCAATAATTATAGAAATTTTGTAAGTGGTATATATGTTGTGGGAAATAATGTTTCAAATATTTGTTATGGTTATTATTTAAAATGGAATTCTACTGCTACTAACACAAACCCTTGGAAAGTATTAAGTCATACTAACTTAACTATAACTAGAATCGCTTAATTGATTAATTAATTAAATAATTAAAATATTTTTAGTATATATGAATAATTTAGAAAATTTGAATCAAATTAATAAACCAAAAAAACAAAAAAATAAATTAATAAGAAACCAATTGATGAAAGCACCAAAAGCAACAAAAATAACTGCGCGTGGACCACAAGGACCACGAGGACCACAGGGAATTCAAGGAGTACAAGGTAATATAGGTCCCAGAGGTAATATTGGATTTCCTGGACCTACTGGCCCAAAAGGTAATACTGGTATGCCAGGAATACAGGGAATTAAAGGAGAAAGAGGAAATACTGGAGAAAGAGGATTTCAAGGACCTGAAGGTTCTCAAGGTTTAATAGGACCTCAAGGTTTGCAAGGAATCCAAGGTATACAAGGTGAAGTAGGTCCACAAGGAATACAAGGTGAAGTTGGTCCACAAGGAATACAAGGTGAAGTAGGTACTAAAGGAATACAAGGTGAAGTAGGACCACAAGGTATACAAGGTGAAGTAGGACCACAAGGAATACAAGGCGAAGTAGGTCCACAAGGCGAAGTAGGTATTCAAGGTGAAGAAGGACCACAGGGAATACAAGGTCCACCAGGCCCAGAAGGTCCAGAAGGAATTGAAGGTCCAGAAGGTCTTGAAGGTCCTGAAGGCCCTGAAGGTCCGCAGGGTCCACTAGGACCACAGGGGATACAGGGAATTCAAGGTGAAATTGGTCCTCAAGGAATTCAGGGTGAAGTTGGTCCAACTGGTCCAACGGGGCATACAGGAAATGATGGACTTACAGGTCTAACTGGACTTACAGGACCAACTGGTCTTACTGGTCTTACTGGTCTTACTGGTCTTACTGGTCTTACTGGTCTTACTGGTCTTACTGGTCCAACTGGACTAACTGGACTTACAGGACTTACAGGACCAACTGGTCTTACTGGTCTTACTGGTCTTACTGGTCTTACTGGTCTTACTGGTCCAACTGGTCTAACTGGTCCAACTGGTCTAACTGGTCCAACTGGTCCAACTGGTCTAACTGGTCCAACTGGTCTAACTGGTCTAACTGGTCCAACTGGTCTAACTGGACTAACTGGTCTAACTGGATCTACTGGTCTAACTGGTCCAACTGGTCTAACTGGATTAACTGGTCTAACTGGTCCAACTGGTCTAACTGGTCCAACTGGATTAACTGGTCTAACTGGATTAACTGGTCTAACTGGATTAACTGGTCTAACTGGTCTAACTGGATCTACTGGTCCAACTGGTCCAACGGGGCATACAGGAAATGATGGACTTACAGGTCTAACTGGACTTACAGGACCAACTGGTCTTACTGGTCTTACTGGTCCAACTGGTCCAACTGGATTAACTGGTCTTACTGGTCTAACTGGTCCAACTGGATTAACTGGTCTAACTGGTCTAACTGGACTAACTGGTCTTACTGGTCTTACTGGTCTTACTGGTCTTACTGGTCCAACTGGTCCAACTGGATTAACTGGTCTTACTGGTCTTACTGGTCCAACTGGATTAACTGGTCCAACGGGACTTACAGGAAATGATGGACCAACTGGTCTGACTGGTCTGACTGGTCCAACTGGACTAACTGGTCTTAATGGTCTTACTGGTCCAACTGGTCCAACTGGTCCAATTGGTCCAACTGGTCTAACTGGTCTAACTGGTTCTACTGGTCCAACTGGTCTAACTGGTCTAACTGGTCCAACTGGATTAACTGGTCTGACTGGTCTAACTGGTCCAACTGGATTAACTGGTCCAACTGGTCCAATTGGTCCAACTGGTCTAACTGGTCTAACTGGTTATACTGGTCCAACTGGTCTAACTGGTCTTACTGGTCCAACTGGACTAACTGGTCTAACAGGATTAACTGGTCTAACTGGACTAACTGGTCTTACTGGTCTTACTGGTCTTACTGGTCTTACTGGTCCAACTGGTCTAACTGGTCTAACTGGTTATACTGGTCCAACTGGTCTAACTGGTCTTACTGGTCCAACTGGACTAACTGGTCTAACAGGATTAACTGGTCTAACTGGACTAACTGGTCTTACTGGTCTTACTGGTCTTACTGGTCTTACTGGTCCAACTGGTCTAACTGGTCTTACTGGTCCAACTGGATTAACTGGTCCAACTGGTCTAACTGGTCCAACTGGATTAACTGGTCCAACTGGTCTAACTGGTCTAACTGGGCTAACTGGTCCAACTGGTCTTACTGGTCCAACTGGTCTAACTGGTCCAACTGGATTAACTGGTCCAACTGGTCTAACTGGTCCAACTGGTCTGACTGGTCTTACTGGTCCAACTGGACTAACTGGTCTTACAGGTCTTACTGGTCCAACTGGATTAACTGGTCTGACTGGTCTGACTGGTCCAACTGGACTAACTGGTCTAACTGGTCTTACTGGTCTTACTGGTCCAACTGGTCCAACTGGATTAACTGGTCCAACTGGACTAACTGGTCTTACTGGTCTTACTGGTCTTACTGGTCTTACTGGTCCAACTGGGCTAACTGGTCTTACTGGTCTTACTGGTCCAACTGGATTAACTGGTCTTACTGGTCTGACTGGTCCAACTGGACTAACTGGTCTTACTGGTCTTACTGGTCCAACTGGTCTAACTGGTCTAACTGGTCCAACTGGTCTAACTGGACTAACTGGATTAACTGGTCTAACTGGTCCTACAGGTCTTACAGGACGTACTGGACCTACTGGACCTACTGGAGCTACTGGATCTACTGGAGCTACGGGGCCTACTGGAATTGGTCCTACAGGCCCAACTGGTCCAACTGGATCAGGAGGTGTAGCTCTAACAACTATTAATAATTTCACAGCAAAACAAAATTTTCTTAATGGGATAGGTTTAAATAGTACCGCCTTATCAGCTCCAACTTCTGATATGATTGGATATCAATATACTAAAGAAGCCTCCCGTCTTAATTTTCCTAGATCAAATGAATATACATTTGGATCTGAAACGCTTACAGCGGGAACTGTTTGGCATTGTCATGTATATTATGAATTCCAACCATCAACAGCAGCTCAAGATTTTACCTCATGTGTATTAAGTATACAACCCGGTACTGTTTGGGGGCTTCACACAGTGCATAATTCTCTTGGGATTAGAGCTTGGCAACGTGCTGCTACAGGTACTGTTCTAGGAATGCATAAAGAAATAATAAGTGGAATATATGTAGTACCAGCATCTCCAAATAATAAAATATGTTGGGGAGCGTGGATATATTGGCCCGAGGGTGTTTGGGATTGCTACCGAGCCCATTTAACTTTAACAAGAATTGCTTAAAAATTGTAATTTATTTTAAAAAAAATTGAAATCATTTTATACTATAATAAAATCTAATTATATAACAAAAATGTCATCAATCATGAATCTTTCTATTTTAAATTTGGATAAAGGACAAGATTTTGGATTATGTGGAAAAGGAATAAATTCTAAAGGAGAAGATTTTGATTGGTTAGTAGGTTGCGACGGGCATGGCTCAGATTTTATAATTAATATTTTGAGATCATTAAATTGGAATCTTCTTATGGCAAAAGAGAATACTCTTCAAGAAGTAATAAATATAATTACAAGATCAGGAAGACAATTCGAATCCTCAGGCGCTACTTATATGGAGGCAAAAGTATTTAAAGATAGAATTGAAACTTGTTCTGTAGGAGATAGCAAAATAATGGTATTTATTGACGATAAATTATGTTATGAAAATACAGAACATAATTTATTTAATTCATCCGAAAAAGAAAGATTACAACAACGCATTGATGGTCGTAGTATAACTGTAAAAGATGTTCCTACCATTCCACATATCCTAACACCCCATAATATTACTACTCAAACAAAACATTACTATACTTTTTGTGATATTTATACTCTGGCTATGACACAATCATTAGGGCATAATAATATAACAGGTATTGTACCTGAAAGAAAAATTATTCCTTATTCTTTGCAAAATAAAATTCGGGTACTTTTAATCAGTGATGGAGTATCCGATATAATTTGTTTTGAACCTGAATATTACGAAAAAGATTTAGCTTCTCTTAGTAGTCTTTCTTCTGACGAATTAGCTTCATTGGCAGAAGAAAGATGGAAACAAGAATGGCATTATTATGTTAAAAAAGAAGATGAACTTTTTGTACCTTATACTTTTGCTACTCCCGGGACTTCACGAAGTGGGTTTGATGATATTTTAGTAGTTTTGTGTGATATTTATCCAACACAAGAAGAACAAAAAAAAGAAAATTAAATTCTACTCCAAGTATTATAATTAAATGGAGAAACTAATATATTTTTAATCTGTTTCTTCCAAAATTCTACTTCTTTTTCAAATAAAATATCTTTTTTTGTTAATGGATAAGGAGTTGTATTAGCCATTAATTCTTCTTCCAAGGAAGTAATTTTTGGTTTATATCCAAAACAATTAACACCAAATCTTTTTTTATCATCTTCTATATATCCTCCATTCACTCCTGGACGACCACAATCATGTTGATGTCCTTCTATTTTTTGTAATTCATCATAAGTAGATTGTTGTGTAGGAAATAAAATCATTTGACCGTCGCTCCATCCATAATTACACCATTCACCCCCTTTTTTATATGCGTCTTCTACTTCTTGGTAATTGGCTAATCGAGAACCATACGCATTACATAAAGCTTTCGCATCCGTATAACTATAAATATTTTGTGGTATATTAAATACTTGAGGTCTTATTGTAATTTCAGGAACTGGTGGTTTATTTTTATCATTTTGTACAGGAAAAATAATAGGAGGAGAAGAAGTTTTTTTTATAAAAAATTCTTTTATTTTAGAATATATATTTATATTATAGAAATAATATAATCCAACAATACAACATTGAATTATCAATAAAATAATTAAAAATAAAATAAATGCGGAATCATTTGTAGATATTAATTCACCATTACTACCAACTTGCGATGAATTAAACATAACATAAATTATATATAAAACTATTAATACTAGTATTAAAACAATAATATATGGATTTAATAATATTTTCTCTATTTTTTCCAATATTTTATCGTATATATATATTTCATTACAATTACTTCCCGATGAATCGGTACGTGGAGTTTTATTATCAGGACAACATCCATAAATAGTTCCCGCACATCCTCCCATTGGAGAACAATTACTTCCATCTTTGTTTTTTAATGTAGAATTATCAGGGCAACACCCATACGGAGAATTTTCACAATTTGTATTCACTTGAATTATATTTATATCTTTCACTGGAGAAATAGCACAATTACTTCCTATTAAATCAGATTTGGGAATGTCAGAGTAGGGGCAACATCCAAATTTTGTTTCCGCACATACACCAATTACATGTGGACCAGGAGGATGAATAGAACAATTTGAACCTTGATCGTCATGTTTTGGTGTTAACTGATCCGGACAACACCCATAACGAGTTCCACTGCAGCCTCCTATTTGATTATTATAACAATTGGTACCTTGAGAATCATGTTTAGGTGTAATATAATCAGGACAACAACCATATATAGTGCCTTCACAACCTCCCTTTATACCGCAATTTGTTCCTTGATCGTCATATTTTGCTGTTAAATTATCCGGGCAACATCCATAACGTGTACCTTCACAACCTCCTTTTATACCACAATTTGTTCCTTGATCGTCATATTTTGCTGTTAAATTATCCGGACAACATCCATATTGTGTATTATTACAGTCCATATATAATATATTATGTTTTTTTTCTATAAAAGAAACAATAAGCTTTTGATGTAATCAATGAAGCAGTATTTTTTATTTCTTTTATTTCTGTATCATTCATTTTATACCATTTATTTGTAGATGTTTTTATATATGCGTAATAATGTCCTCCTCGAGTTTCACCGCTATGATTACAAATTCCATATAAATCATATTTATAACTATTTTTATTATATCCAACAACATAATCTGACAAATCTAGATTTTCCAAAGGAAAGGAAACTAATTTTTGATTTTTTCTTGAGAAATTATTATATCTTTTTAAATCAATTACTAAAATATCAGGCAAGCTCCAAAAGAAAATTTTTTTTGAAATATTTTCTTTTTGATTGGTTTTTTCATTAAAATAAGCATTTTCATCTATTAAAAATTCTTCTTCAGTAAATAAATTAAAACAATCTAATAAATCAACAGTTTTCTGTTCTGGAATAGGTAAATTTAATATAAAAAAAGGCTCAGGAATATTTTTTATTATATCTTTTGTTTCTAAATTACTTAATTGTGAATAAAATATTCCATGAAATAATTTATATATCATTGAATAATCTTTTTCATACATTTGTTTGATAGTGGAATAACATAATAATGCTATTTTATCATTTTCATTTTTACATTCTCCTTCAATTTTTATATTCACTTCTTTGGTTATTCCTAAATGAAATGATTCTAATAAAAAATGAATAAACTCAGTAACATCATTTTGTGAATAATCAGTAAATAATAATAATTGTTTCTTCATAGCTAAATTTTGTATTACCTTTAAAAATCTTTCTGGAGAAATAATACAATTTTTTTTCCACATTAATTTTCTTAAATTATCCCATTCTACTAATAATATTGCTTCATTATTATTATTTAATCTTGTTTGATAATTTGTATCTAAAAAATTATTCAATAATTCAGAATGAGACAATATTTGTAAAATAGTATTCATAAAACAAGTATTTCCTAAATTACATAAACCAGTTAATCCTTTTTCTAAATTCATTAAATATATTTAAAAATTATATTTAAACATATTTAATAATATTTATTATGACTCCAAATTGGCCTATCTCTTCACAAGAGATGTTTGATACATACAGAACTCAATATAACCAATTAATTGAAAATATTAGCCAAATATCTAGAGATCAACGAGATATATTTAACCAAATGCAATTAAATAATGAAAGATTAGCAAATCAAATTCAACTAAATAATGAAAGATTAGCAACTCATTATAATTATAATTCACAAAATATTAATTTTTTATATATTAATTTGGATTCTATTCGATTAAATATGTTAGATATTTATCGGCCTTATACTCAACCGCTAACTACATCGAATCCTATAAATCCTATTAATACAACAAATAATATAGCAAGTAATACAAATACTTCTATACCAAATAATTTTTCAAATCCAACTTTACCTAGTCGTAGCTCTAGTCGTAGTCCTAGTCCTGCTCCTGCTCCTACTCCAGCTCCTGCTCCAGCTCCTGCTCCAGCTCCTGCAAATAATACTACAAATCCTATAAATCCTACAAATAATACTTCGTCAAGAAATAGAACTCGTTATAATATCGAATTTTTATATTCTTATGCTCCTTTTCCTGAAACTTCAGATTTAACAGATGTTCCTGTTTATCCAACAGTAGAGCAAATAAATAATGCTACCTCAACAGTACTTTATTCATCTATTACCAATCCATTGAATGATCGTTGTCCTATTGGTTTAGAATACTTTGATTTAAATGAAATGGTTACGCAAATAAGACAATGCGAACATATTTTCTGTACTACAGAAATTCAAGAATGGTTTCAAAATAACGTTCATTGTCCTGTATGTCGTTATGATATTCGTGATTATTCCCCAAGAGAAAATGGTGTAAATATGAATAATAATAATAGAACAAGAAACAGACCAAGAAATAGAGTAAGAACGAGTGAAAATAGTATATTTAACGAAGTTGTAGCTCAATTTTTAAATTCTTATTTAGACCCGTCCTACAATGTGGATACTTCTAATAATATTTTGAGGTAATTATTAAAATTAATATTTCGTTATATCATGTCTGGAGGATTATTTCCAAATTATCCTTTTCATTTTAATATAAAATGTATCATTTTTACTTTATTCATTTGTTTAGGTTATTGGTATTTACCATCAAAAAATATTCTTATTTTAATATTTTTATTATGGTTGCCCTATATATCTTTAGCTTGGTATGATTATAGTTATCATTGTATTGATAAAATGAAACCAACAATTATACCTTTTGGAAGATATATATTTTTACCTTTTAAACCGGAGGGATATAAAAAACAATTTAAAAAATTGCCTAAATCAGCTATTCGAGCAATGAATACATTAGACCATATTATGGCTTGGACTCTTTTAATTATATTCATAGCTATCGGTATAAAATATTATTTTTTTTGAAAGAATTCCACAATACTTTGATTTCCATTTTTCAAATTATTGGTGGTTCGTAGAAAACTATCGAATAATAATAGTTGAACTTCTTTGTTTTTTAATTGTTCTATTTTATCATTCCATTTTTTTTCTTCATGTTTAGATTTTATTAATTGAACTTCTTTTTTAAATTTATTTATTTTGATTAATTTATTTTGAGATTTCCAAATATCTTCCAACACCAAAGAAAACAATTGTAAAACAGGTTTCATAATTTGATTTGTAATATAAAAGGAATAATCTATTTTTAAATTGTGTTCTTGAATATAAGTAGGAGTTTCTATTCTTTCTCCTTGCAATGCGTTTTTATTTTTATGAATTATATAAATAAAAGGAATTCTATCTCCTGGATTAGGTTTATTTCCAGGGTCTCTTGAGGTAATTCTATCAGCTAATACTTTATGTGCTATTTGTTGAGGATTTTTATAAAATGAATTTAATGATTTAGATATAATTAATTTTTCTTTGGGATATACTTGAGAAATTAATTTTGTTAAACATTCTTTTAAGAATTCTATTGCTTTTAATATATCTTGTTCTTTCATTAAAATATCAATCAAGCCACCATAGATATCTTTCACAATCGGAGCATTATCTCTTCTTTTTAATACAATTCCCATTTCTTTTCTTTTTCCTTTATTCGGATCTAATTCATATAAAATACCTACATATCTTTTTTTACTCAATAAACAAAAAGGCATAAATGTTTTTTCATATTCAAAATCATGTGGTTTTTTTAAAAATTTACTTACTAAATGACATGCTTCTTGAGCTATCTCTATTGATATTTCCAAAGCTTTTTTACCTATTATTTTTTGTTTTTGGACGTTTTCTAAATGAAAATGAAAGAATACAGAGTCTGTATCTCCATATATATATTCCGCATTTGAATATACTTTTTCTTGTTTAGAAGTTATAAATTCTTTGTTAACATAACATTCTTCTACAATAGATTTCGCATAATTTAATAATAATCTTCCAGTTGCTGTTGTAGAAGCCGCTACATCTTGTTCGTAAAAAGAACTAGTTTTAGCTCCACATTGCCCGTATAAAGAATTTGCTGTAATTTTATAAGCTAATTGTCTTTTATCTAATACATTTTTTATAAAATCATCACTTTCTCCTTTCATTTTTTTTTTGGTATCATTTCTTGCTTTTAATAATTCTTCTAAAACAGAAGGCAATATACCTTTTCCTTCTGGAAATTGTGCGAAACGACAAACTTTATATCCATTTTTTACTTTTTCAAATGTTGTTAAACCTTTGGAAACATATTTATATGTATCATAAATTATATCTACATATTCATAATTAGGTAAATTATCATAAATAAATTTTCCATCCTTATCTTCCACTCCTGTTGTTTTAATTAAATCATTGTTTAAATTATACTCTTTAGTCCAGACTTTGCTATCATGAGATATATTTTCACTAATCATTGAAGATGGATATAAAGATGCAAAATCTCCCACAGGTATTGGATCAATTAAATACATATTACATTTAGGTTCTAATACAATAGCACCTTCATAACCTTCATCCTTTTTTCCTTTATTCATAACAGGCATTAATATATTTTTTTCTCTACATTTCTTAGAAATAAAACTAGTTAATTTTATTCCTTGTCCTCTAAATACTAAATAAGACATAGGCACACTACAAATATTTGACATTTCTATAAAAGATGTTAATACATCAATCTTTGTGAATAAAGATTGAACTAAATTACAATCTTGTATACAATATTTTGCTATGATAGATCTATCATAACTTGAACCTTTACTCAACTCAAATATTTCTTTTGGAGAAACATCGTCTTTTGCTAGACCCCATTTATACTTTTTTATTAACTCTTCTTTTTCATTTATAATAAAATACTTTTCTTCTTTATTTATCTCTTGAATTTTGAATTTGTATCCATTATTATAATAATCTTCCCCATCTTTTAAATGAATAAACGAATCTACTTTTAATCCAGTTAGATTGTTAGTAAATAATTTTGTTCCTTTTGAAGTATTCTCATATTTAATAATCCAGTCCCCTAGGAAATAACCTGAGACATAATCTAACTTGTACGATTGTAAATTTTCTTCTCTTCGAAAATAATTATATAAATCAATTTGTAATCTTCCCGCCATTTTAATGTAATGTAATTCATGAACTCCGCTTGCGATATTAATAGAACTTTCATCAATACACCATTCCTCATCTTCATTTTTTTTCCCACAAATTTCATTTTTGTTTTTAGATAATTTTAAAAATTCTTCTTCGCAATGATTTTCGGTTGCTCTTTTAAACATAAAATTATAATCAAAACCAAATATATTATAACCAATAATAATATCAGGATTTTCTTTTTGTATTATATTCGTCCAACCAACTAATAAATCTTTTTCGTTTGAATAACATTCGATTTCTGTATCTTGTATTTGATCACAATCATTTAATACTACACAATGATTTAAATAGGGTTCTTTTTCTCCATAATGTAAAAAGGTTGAACCAATAAATGTTATTGAATCGCCTTCTAATTCTGGAAATAAATCATCTAATGACTTACACAGTTCTTTCATCTTTTCATCTTTTTTAAATGTTTTATCTATTAAAATATTTAATACACTTAAATCATCCGATATACTAGTTTTATTATTTCCATATTGTTCGTCATCATCTTCTTCATTATATACTTTTTCATAAATAGAATCTATTTTTAATAATGCTTTCACTTTATTGCTATCTTTATAATCTTTCACTTTAATTTCATACCATTTTTGTATGGTTTTTTCTATTAATTCAAGTGAATGTTTCTTTTTTGTAAATACTTTTTCTATATATTCACCCATAATATGAGAATAACCAAAAGCAGTTAATATCATATTTTTTAATAATAATTTTAAATCTTTCTCATCTGAATATTTTTGAGGAAATAATATTAAATAATCGATTATATTATTAGCTAATTTTTTATAACTTTTAATTGGAACAGGAAAATCTCCATGGCTACTACTAGCTTCTATATCAAAACTACAAATTTTATAAGGAACACTTTTTTCTTTTTGAATAGGAAATATATCTTTATAAGAAACCTCGAATTCAAAATGAGTATGTGTAGATTTAATAGATGTTTTTATTAATTTTTTTTTATCTACTTGAATCCAACCAGAAGGACTTATGTCTGTTATATGTAAAAACCTTAATAAAGGTGGAATATGAGATTCAAATATTTCTAGTTTATGATTATTCCATTGTAAACCATTTCTATTTAATCTAGTTTCTTTATTATCATATTGAAACCATAAATTTTTTACACAATTAAAATGTTTTATATTTTCAAAAGTCAGACATACAAATTTATATTTTTGATTTCCATCAAAACCATATAGTTGTTTTCTTTTTATTAATTTTATTTCTATTTCTATCTCTTGATATTTTTTATATATTTTTGATTTTATAAACGCTAATAAATTTTCTTTATCTGATATTTGAAATATTGGAGGAACTTTCACATAAAAGAATGGTTTGAAACCTTGGACTAACAAACAATAAGAATTCTTCTTTTCATTTAAACCAAACAATTGTATAGTGAAATCTTCTTCTTGTTCGGATAACACTATAATGTCATATAGTTTTATTTCTTCCATTTGTATTATAACTTTCTATATATTTAGGTAATTTATCAATTTTATTATAATTATTTTTTCTTATTTTTTCTTGTTTTTCTTTTATTTTTTCTTCCACCTTTACTATATCTTGTATAAGGTCTATGTTTTGCTAATTTTTTTACCCAGGCTAATAAAGATTCATGATTTCTATCTGGTTCATGTTTTGTTAATGCTTCACCTTTACCCAAATGTAAAAACGTAGGAAAACTTTCGATTTTTTTAATATATTGGCTAACTTTATCTAAATTGGCTCTTTCTATTTTTGCTATTTTTATATGCGAATTGTATTTGGGATTTTGGGAAATTTCGATGTCTATCTTATTCCATATAGGTATAAGAGGCTCGCAATAAGGGCAACCATTCATATAAACCAACACAAATATTTTTTTTCCTTGTTTATATGCTTGTGTAATTATTTGTGGTTCTTGTATTATATTCATATATTAATAAAATATTTTATTCATATATAATAATGTCATCTATTTTAACATATAGTATTATTATAGTATTATTTATAATATTTCTATATTATTATGTAGTGAATCGAAAATCATCTATTATTGAAAAATTCCAAAATATAAATGCGAGTTGCCCTAATGTATTAATAGAAAAAGATGGTAAATTTTATTTATTAAATTCAAAAAAACAAGAAGTTCCTGGTGTTAATCCTATTGTATTTGAAAATTTAGAAGATTATGTTGAATTTTTAGAATGGCAGCGTAATGCTGGTATTCGTTGCCCTGTTTTGTATTTACAAAAAACAAACAACACGCAAGGAGAAAATGAATTAAAAATACGTCCCAATGTATTAGATAAATGTGGAGGTTTACCTCCCGTTCAATTAACAAGCAATTTATTAGTTGACGCAAGTCATGATGATAAACCTTATAATATAAATTCCTATCCTGGGTTTGATACAACTTCTTATTATGTAGGGGAAACAACACCATTGGATGAAATGAATATAAAAGAAAAAGGTTTATTAATTAGTCCTGATCCTATGAATGATAATTGGGCGGGTAATCTTTTCACTCAGAAATTAATTGATAGAGGCTATTATAAAGATAACGAAGTAAGTATAAAGGTAGCTTAAAGACTATTTAACCCTAATAAACTAGTCATAAATCCACCACCATCAGATGTTTTTGTATTTCCACTTGGATTTACAACATCTTGTATAGCAAGCTCAGGACCTGTTTGATCGTGAGAATTTAAACTAAATAAAGCTTGTTGATTTAAAGCCATTAAATAATCGGGCGAATAATTTAAATTAAAATTTAAAAAATTGTATACCAAACTTAATCTGATAACTTGGGATTGTAATTCTAATATATCAATAATATCTTCTCTTTTTGCTTCAAAATTTATTTTAGCTTTTAATTCATTAACTATACTTCCTAAATTATCTTTATATGTTGCCATATCTGTTATAGCTGAAGTAGCTAAATTATTATTATCTCCAATCATGAATCCTTCCTTTTTTTTATGATTTTTTTTATAATCTTTATAAAAAATATAACAAAATGCAATTACCAAGCAAAGTGCGATGATAAGTAATATTATATTATACATTAATATATTATAATATTTTATTTAATGATTTATTACATATTACCACCATGGGTAGCACTATATCCGTACTTTTGAGTTTGAATAATGGGGAAACGTTTTGAAGGACCGCATAAATCACGAAAAGCTGTATTTTTAGCACGAATTAAATTAGGATTACTAGATAAAAATCCTCCAACACTAGGAGCAAGCCCTGGTTTTTTCATTCCACCACATACATTTTGACGATTTACAATTGAAGCCGCATTACGTGCCATTTTTCCTCCACTCATATATACCATATATTACTCAAACAAAAAAATTTAAAAAAATATTAGAATTATATATTAATATGGATAATTTTGATGATGATTTTATTATTACTGAAAATGAATTAATTTTCAATCCTTTTAATCCTTTAAATAAAGAAATAACCCAAAAAGATATAGAAAATTTATTAGTTATGTACGGATTACCTCCTAAAGTTTATAACATGAAATTATATAAAAGAGCATTTATTCATCGCTCTTATACAAAAAGACCTGATATTGAAAATTCTCATCAAAAAATAAAAATTGTAGAACAACCTCTAAATTGTTTACCATTAAGCACTAAATCAAATGAACGGTTGGAATTTATAGGTGATGGTATTTTAGAATTTGTTACGAAATTTTATTTATATAGAAGGTTTCCTAAAGAAAATGAAGGGTTTATGACAGAAAAAAAAATTGCTTTAGTAAAAAATGAATCTATTGGTAAAATCGCAATGGATATAGGATTAAATAAATGGCTTATATTATCTAAACATGCGGAAGAAAAAAAAATACGTAATAATTTAAAAAAACTTGGTTGTTTATTTGAGTCATTTATTGCTGCTGTTTTTTTAGATTTTAATAAATTAAAAATAAATGATGAAGAAAAATGGTTTGATAACTTGTTTGTATGTGGACCTGGATTTCAAATGGTCCAAATATTAATAGAGAATATTTTTGAAAAGCATGTGAATTGGATTAATTTAATATTAAATGATGACAATTATAAAAATATTTTACAAGTTAAGATTCAAAAAGAGTTCAAAGTTACCCCTTATTATATTGAAATGGAATATAATAGTGAAGATGGATTTAAAATGGGTGTATATTTATGTATTAATATAAATATACATAACTTAAATTATAAAAACGCAATTACACAAATTGTTAATATTCATGATTATTTAAAAAAAAATAATAATAAAATATTCTTATTTTTAGGAGAAGGAAATCACAAAATAAAAAGAAAAGCAGAACAAATTGCGTGTTTTCAAGCTTTAGAACTATTAGATAAAATAATTAATAAATAATATAATTATATTTATAATGAATATATCTAATTTATTTTTTCAAAAAAAAGCACCAAAGAAAAAAAAGCCAGTAGAAATTGTTTTTCATGTTCCTAAAATAAAATATTCAGAAGAAGATGAAAGACGTATTGCTGAAGAAAAAAAAGATTACGATAAAGTTATGGCTAAGCAAGAAAAAATAAGAGAAGCTATTAAGTTAGGCCAATTTGATAAAATCTTAGAAGAAGATCAAGAAGAAGATGATGAAGAAGAATATGATGAATGGTTAAAAGAACAACACAAAAAAAATGAAGCTATTATGTTAAAAAAAGCTAATGAGATTCTAGGAAAAAAGGAAGAAGAACAAGTAGATCAAGAAGAAAGACAAGTAGAAGGTCCAGAAGAAGAGGAAGAAGAACCAACTAAAAATCCACCAGTTTTTTTGAATATTAAAAAAGATTTTGATAGAAATACTTTTTTAACAAAGATACTAAAAAAAAAAGATAAAAAAAAAGAACCAATTGTAATAGTGAATAAAGAAGTAGAAATTCCTGAAGTAGAAAATAGTCCAATATTAGAAAATATATTAGAAGAAGAGGAAGAAGTTCCAAAAGAAGTAGCGGAACCAATTAAAAAAATAAAATTAAAAGAAATTGAGGAAATGGAAATAGTAAAAATAAAAAAACCTAGAAAAAAAAAATTGGAAACTGAAGCAAAAGAACTAGGAGAGGATATGAAAAAAAGATTTAAAATAGTTCCCTCTTTTGAATTAAATGTTCCTGGTTATTATTTAAACAATCGAAAAATATTTATTCAGTTTATTAATAATTTATTTAAACCTTATAAAAAAGAATTAGAAAGTGAATCATCACAAATTACCTGCGCCGATATTGGTAAAGAATCAACAAAAGATTTCTCTTTATTATTTCATCAAAAGATTATTCGAGATTATATGAATTTATATACTCCCTATAGAGGATTATTGTTATATCATGGATTAGGAAGCGGTAAAACTTGTACTTCGATTGCCATTGCTGAAGGATTTAAAAATTCAAAAAAGGTAATTATAATGACTCCTGCTTCTTTACAAAAAAATTATATGGAACAATTAAAAGAATGTGGAGATTATTTATATAAAAAAAATCAATATTGGGAATGGATTCCTCTAACAGATAATATACAACAATTAAAAGAAGCTAGCTTAGGATTAAACTTAGATTATGCTTTTGTAAAAAAACAAAAAGGAGTATGGCTAGTAGATGTTTCCAAAGAAAGTAATTATAATACTTTAAATATAGTAGAAAAAGAAAAGTTAAATTTACAAATAGAACAAATGATAATTAAAAAATATCATTTTATTAATTATAATGGAATTCGAAAAGAAAACATGAGAAATATGACAAATAATTTTACTACTAATTTATTTGATAATACAGTTGTTATTATTGATGAAGGTCATAATTTAATTAGTCGTATTGTTAATAAAATTAATTCATTGCCAAAAAAAACAAAAGAAGGTATTATTGATTTTGAAAAATTACCATTGTCTTTAATTATGTATGAATTATTACTAACTGCCAAAAATGTTCGTATTGTTATTTTATCAGGAACGCCTCTTATTAATTATCCAAATGAATTAGGAATTTTATTTAATATCTTGAGAGGATATATAAAAACATGGAATTTTGAATTAAAAACAACCAATAAAACAGATACACAAAGTTTTCGTCAATTATTTATAAAAGAAAAAAATTTAGATTACTTAGATTATAATTCTTCTTCAAAGATATTATCGATAACAAAAACACCTTTTGATTTTTATGATATAGTAAATAAAAGAACAGAGGAATATGAAGGTGTATCCAATCTTCAAAAAATGAAAATAAAAAAAGAAATGTCAGATGGTGATTTTGAAGAAAGTATAAAAAGAATATTACATTCCAATGATATTACTTATTCATTAAAAGATAATAACATAGTAAATTATAAATGTTTACCTGATAGATTAGATGAATTTATATATTTATTTTTAGATGAAACTTTCACTGAAAAAACGATAAAAAACAGTGAAATGTTAAAAAAAAGAATTATGGGATTAACATCCTATTTTAAAAGCGCACAAGAAGAGTTATTACCCAAGTATGAAAAAAAAGAAGATTTTACTATTTTAAATATTCCCATGAGTGATTATCAATTCACACTATATGAAAAAGAAAGACAAAAAGAAAGAAAACAAGAAAAATTTAAGAAACAACACAAAGTAGAAGATTTATATAAAGATGCTTCTTCTACTTATCGTATTTTTTCTCGATTGTTTTGTAATTTTGTGATGCCTGAATCTTTTCCACGACCCTTTCCCATGAAAAAAAATAGAGAAGAAGAAGAAGAAGAAGAAGAAGAAGAACCAAAAAAACAAAAAGAACCTTTACAATTAAAAGAACAAAAAAAAAGAGTTAAATGTCCTAATGGAACTAAAAAAAATAAACAAGGAGAATGTGTAGATAAACAAGGAAATATTGTATATAAAAATCCTCCAATGGAACAAGAACCTATAAAAATAGCTAAAAAAGAAGTAGAAGTAGAAGATCAAATAAAAAAAACAATAGAAGAAGTAGAAGATCAAATAAAAAAAGAAATAAAAAAACAAAAAAAAATAGATGAAAAAGAAGCACAAGAGCATGTAGAAGAAGTAGAGGAAGAAGTGGAAGAAGAAGAAGTGGAAGAAGAGGAAGTGGAAGAAGAGGAAGAGGCAGTAGAAGATAAAAAGAAAAAAAGATGTCCGAAAGGTACAAGAAAAAATAAGAATGGTGATTGTGTTGACAAAGATGGAAATATTGTAAAAACAGAAGGTAAAAAACTAACTGCTAATAAAACAAAAAAAATAAAAGCTACTTTTGATTTAACAGGAATTACAAAAGAACCAGCTCAACAATTAAATCCTGTTGAAACACTTCCAAATAATTATGGAATTCACAATCCAGTGAATATGTGTTGGTTAATATCTACAGTCCAGTTATTGTATCATATTCCTGAATTTAGACAATGTATACTACAAAATAAAGAATTTTTTAATGATAGAAAATATAAAAAAGCTTATGAAAGTTTAAAAGATATTTTTAAAAATTTTCAACAATCATTAAAAACAAAAAAAGCTATTCATGCGCATCAAATGAAAAAGTCAGAATATACAGAATTATCTGATATCATTTTTTCAGGTAGAAATTATTTTGGAAAACAAATGGACGCGCATGAGGCTATTAATAATATTATTAGTATTTTTGTACCGGACGCAAGAAAAGAACCTGTATTACTAAATTGTCAAGGTAGACCCATTTATCAACTATTTGCTTTCACAAGTAAACAAATTACATATTGTAAACTAAGACAAAAAATAACAAATGAAGAGACGAATGCTTTAAATAATAAAAATATTATGTTATTTTTACCTTATTCTAAAAAGTTTTCTTCTTTACAAAAAAGTATAGAACATTATTTAAGTATTCATGAATTAGATACAAAATTAGATAGATGTAATGCGAAAGATAAATCATTTGAAAAAATAAATATTTTTGCTAATTCTAATTTATATTTTTTAATTAACTTGGGAAGACAAGATAATTATGGAGTTAAAAAAGATTATTCAATTGAAATAAATAAAGAATTATCTTTTATGAACGAACGAGAGTTAGAAATTAAATATGGATTATTTGGTGTAATTTGTCATCTTGGTTCTGACAATAGCGGGCATTATACATTTGCTGCTTATGATGATAATTCTAACTTTTTATATAATTATAGCGATAGTGATTTCCCCAGTAAAAAAGAGCCTAATATAAGTAAATACGCTACTGTATTAATTTATAAAAGAAAAGAACTACCTACAGAAGCATTGCCAATTATTATAGAAAAAAAAGAAGAAGATGAAAGTGAATTAAGAAAATTAGTTGATCGTTCGGATAAAATAGTATCGGATGATTTAGCTAAAACAGAACAAGACATGGGTCCCTATATAGAAGGAGGTATGGAAGAAGAAGCAGAAGAAAAAGAAGATATTTTTGATGAAGAAAATTTTGAAAAAGATATTTTAGAAGATGATCCAAATGATGAAGATAATGTTTTAAATCAAATGGGAGATGAGACTTACGAACAAAGAATTCAAGATGCTTTAAATTATTTGAAAGAACATGAGAAAAAATATTTATCTATAAAAGGTTTAAATATTTATAGTCCAAAATACAAAGCCATGTTAGAAAATATAATAAATCCAGAATATATTGGTTTACATCTAATTTATAGTCAATTTCGAACCTTGGAAGGTATAGGTATCTTCACATTAGTATTGGATGCGAATGGATTTGCACCCTTTCGATTAAAAAAGAATGCTGCTGGTAAATGGGAAATTAAAGAAAAAGCAAACGAAATAGGAAAATTAAAATATGCTTTATATACGGGTAAAGAAGGTGCGGATGAAAAAGAGTTAGTTCGAAAAATATATAATGGAGAATGGAATAATATTCCTTCAAACTTGAAAGAACAGTTATTAAAAAAAGCAAGTAATAATCGTCTAGGGGAAATTATAAAATGTTTCATGATTACTGCTTCAGGATCTGAAGGTATCAATTTACAAAATACTCGATTCGTACATTTAATGGAGCCTTATTGGAATCCGGTAAGAACAGATCAAGTTATTGGACGAGCACGACGTATTTGTAGTCATCAATATTTACCGGAAGAATTAAGAACAGTTCAAGTATTTTTATATTTAATGTCTTTCACACAAAAGCAATTAGATAATGAAATAAGTAATGAATTAAAGAAAAAAGATTTGAGTAAACGAGATAATAAAACACCAATTACCTCCGATCAAACTTTATTTGAAATTTCTTTAGAAAAAGAAATTATTAATAATCAATTGTATAAATGTGTGAAAGAGACATCTATTGATTGTATGATATATTCTAAAGCTAATAAAAAAGAAGGTTTAGTTTGTTTAAATTTTGGTAATCCATCCGTTAATGATTTTTCTTATAAACCTGATTACAAAAAAGAAGAAAATGATGTAGAAGCAAAGATTAATCAACATACATTAGATTTAAAAGTAAGAAAATTCACATACAAAGGGAAATCTTATGCTCTTAACGAACAAACTGGAGATATATTAGAAGAAGATAATTATACTAATATTATTGGACGTATGCTTAGAAATCCGCAAGGCAAATTAGTTCCTAGCTTTTTTTAATTTTTTTGTTTTTCTTTTTGATCTTTTTGATTTTTTTTTTGTTTTTCTTTTATTTTTTGTTTGTTTTATTCCACCATATGTCGTTAGCCCAACTTTTCCAGGCGTTCCTGGAAATCCAGGAAATTTTAATAGACTAAAAAGAGTAGAAAAATCCGTAAAACCAGGAATATCAGGAGTTCCAGGTATTTTTTCAATTTTACTACATGTATAATCGAAAATGGTAAAACTTGGTTGTTTTTTTAAACTCATTATAAATAAAAAAGTACTGAATACATCCGATAAATGAAAATGAGTTATACGTTTAGAATCATCAGGATCTACAGTATCTGTTTCATTCATTGTGAAAGTATATGTTAGAGTTAATGGTTTGGATGTTCCAGGGTAGTATAATATAAGAGAAATATTAACTTGAAAAGGATGAGCTTGGTCGTCATAAACTCCATATACTTTATTTAAAATTGCTTCTTTTGTTTTTATACTTGGTTTAGAAGTTGATTCTGTTATCCTGTTAGATTCAAGCTCTTCATAATAGGATTCATTATCATGTATACCTAATTCGCCACGTATTTCATCTAATACATCTTTATATTCTTCTTTTAATTGGTCTATATGAGCTCTTGTAGCTTCTTTTATTTTAGGAACATAATCTGATGTATCTGATTTAATTCTTTTTAATCTTTGTTTTAAATCATCTAGTTGTTTTAAAGGTCTCCAAAATTCACGAATAATTTCAGGTCCTGATTCAGTTTGTAATATTGATTTATAATTAGGACGGCCTGGCGTTGTTTCAAGAACTTTACGAAATTGTGGAGATATAGCTATTCTTTTCTGTAAATCTTTAGTATTTTGTAAAATAGTAAGTTTTTGTGTTGGATCTTCAATAGTTACAGTTGAAATAACTGATTGTAAAAATTCTTGTTCGGGTGTTAAATGACATTTTTCACTATATCCATAATGTCCGCTTGCTTTAACACCACAATCACCATGCCCCGATAAAGTTACTACAACAGCTAATGCTGAATTTTCTTCTCTATTATTTATTTCTTGCATTTGCACCAAGTCTTTACCCAAGTGAACTTGCATACGTATCATTAAATCAAACCAAAAATTCCATGATTTTGTTTGATATTTTCTATCTAATAAAGCAGGATTATAGGATATTAAATTTCTACCTGTTTCAGGGTCTAGATAACTAACTAGTAAATATATATATTCTGTATCTAATGTTTTTAATGAAATATATGTTAATCTTCTATCACCAGGAGCTTCAGATGCTTGTTTTTGTCTTGCTAATAAAATATGTCTTGCTACATAACGAGTTAGATTTTGTTCTTGTTGGCTTTCAACACATGTTTCATCTGTTGGAAGAGAGTAGGAGCTTGAATCGCTTCCAGAATCAGAATGAGTATAAGCAGTTCCTGTCTCAGGAGAATCAACTTGTATAGCTGCTATGTTAGGAGTATCTCTATGATTGGAGCCTAATGGAGAATCAGAAGCAGTATAAAAAGATCTAGTTGATTGTGGAGAAGCAGAACGACCACGTGATCGAGAACGCGAGCGAGACGCAGAACGACCTCGATGTGAATGAGTATGAGATCTTCCCCGTGGAGAACGACCTCGAGGAGATTTTAGATTTATAGTAGTTTTAGATGTATTTGATGAAAATGGTCCAAATGAAGACATTTCTATATACAAGTTTATATAATAATTAATAAATTTCCTATACTTAATTAATTTTATTTAATAATTTAAAATAAGGTTTATCTAACATTAACATAAGTTGTGTATAATTTGTTTCTCTTTCTTCTATATTGCTATAACCCTGTAGTTGAGATACAGTTAATGGGGTAATTAAGTACCAATTATCTTTTTCTTGTAGAGAAAACCAATATCTATCAATAGCAAATTTAGAGTGAATTTCCGGATTTTTTAATAAATAAGTTAAACCTTCTTTTATATTATTTAATAATATCGAAAAATAATGATTTTTTACCATATATCCAGTTGTTGTTTGTGTATTTACTATTTTTACACAAGAATCATTTATTCTTGTGTAAGGACGAATATTATTTCCTGCGATTAAAATAACATCCCAATTAGAAAGAGTATTCAGACAATGATGAAAATTCTCTTTAAATACAGAAGGGTTTAAAAAATGTATATCATCTTCCAATATAACAATATAATCTAATTGTTTTTCTATTGCCATTTTTAAACATTTAATATGACTTAACGTACAACCAACTCTTCCATTTTCTAATTCAATGGCTTCTACTCTTTCACCTTTCCAACCTAGATTATATAATTGTTTTTTCATATGTATATTTCGATCTGTTCTTGAGGATAAATTTATGTAATAAATATTTTCTATATTCATAATTAACATAAAAAAAAATTTTTATATTTGTTTTATATTCACATAATACCTCCTAATTGAATACGATTTTTTTTATAAATTATAGGATGATGTATAATATTTTTAGTAATTTTTTTTGTTTTAAATTGAGAAGGTAATACAAATTTATTTATGTTCATTTCTACATGAGGAATATCCGTCCATTCTTTTGGTTTATTTAATTGATTATGTTCTTCTGGATTCATAATAAGTTTTGGATTTTCTCTCAAGTCATAATGATAAAAATCTTGTTGTATAATTTGATTTGGTATTTCAAATGAACTAATATTAATTATAAAAATAAATAAATCTTCAAAAATAAATTCATTATCTTTTTCATTTAAACTTTTTGTATCTATTAAAAATTGAATTTTATATATATTAGTTAAACCATCCGTTCCATTATCATATGAATATTTTTTTGTTTCTTTTTTATTAATGATTCTAGAAACCCCATCAAATAATTGTAATATAGCAGGACTACCAATAGGATAAAAATGCGTTCGATCTATAGTTAAATTATGTTGATTACATCTTTTTTGTAAAATTGTATCTTCCATTCCCCACCCCCAATAATTTGGATAACCATTTATTCTTTCAAAATCTTTTCCTAAAATACTTACTATTCCACCTAAAGCGTATTCGAAGCCATAATAATGTTTTACAATACCTTCGGTTGTTTGGTAATCAAAAATATGTTGAAAAGGTACGATATCAATATCATGAAAAACAAAAGAAATATTTTTATATTCTTCAGGGTATTTTTGTTTCATTGCTAAAAATCCTATATTTTTGGAAGCTCCACGATTAAAAGGACGTTCATCTAATTGATTAGAAAAGTAAATTTCATAATTTTTTTCTTGTAAAACATGAGATAAATATTGAGAAAAAAAATATTTATGTTCCATACGATTTTTATAAGGAACAATAAAAATAATTTTAGGAATCATACTTTATTTAATATTAAAAAATAAAGAATGTAATTTAATTAGTAATAATATTATTAGGTATATGAAAACTAAATACATTCGGTTGATAAAAATAATTATCTATACAACTTATACCTCGTTTTGTACCTTGATAATCATTCACTAATATATTTGTTTTATTATAACAAAAAATACCTGTGAATAATCTTTCACATAAATATTCTACATAAATTTTTTTATCGGTTAAATTACATCCAGGTTTTCCATGGGTAAAATTATTTATACAATACTCAATAATTGGATCTGTTAAATATTGGTTGATAACAGAATTGCTTATCCAAAATATATTTCCACCAATAAAATCAGTCCATTCTTTTTCTAAATGAGAAAATTTTTCACATAAATTATTTAATCCTTTTATATTTTGAGGAAAATCTAAATCATAATTTTTTGGCAAAATACATTTTTGTGAAGCTATATATCCTAAATTTTCTACTGTTTTAAAATAATGTTTTATCATTAATAAATTATTTATATTCGTAATAGGTCCAATTAAATCTTTCCTCCATTCTAATAAATTTTCTACACTATTTATAC
>Ga0209551_1000050_pt1 | contig 34311 bp, 57 predicted proteins | sample LauGreSuBDMM15SD_2_FD_187568 | JGI IMG/M metagenome (GOLD analysis project Ga0209551, IMG submission 187568) | Freshwater lake microbial communities from Lake Michigan, USA - Su13.BD.MM15.SD (SPAdes) (version 3) | ecosystem: Environmental > Aquatic > Freshwater > Lake | place: Lake Michigan, USA... | reverse complement strand
ATGCAAGGGATGCCCAGCCCCGCATCACCATATTCCAAAACATCAAGAAATTTGCCCCAGATTCATTTACTGGGGTTGGCGGTCAGCGCAAAGAATTGGCTGCGGGTATTCTTAACGCAATTGGAATACCAGCATATGAAGCCGAAAAAATCAGCACTGAAGAATTGGCAAAGAACTCTGCATTGCTTGCCCTTGCTGGTGGCAATACAGATGCTGCACGGGCATTGGCAGAGGTTGCCACGCCTAATAAAAAGCTAAACGAAAAAGCTATTTTGGCAATTGCTGACCAAATGATTGGCATTGAAAAAATGAAAATGGCTAGGGCAAACTTCTTGTCGCCTGTTCAAAATGATGCCGCACAGTATTCACAAAGACAACAGCAATTCAACAGTTTAGCTGACCCACGTTTGTTCCAAGATATGTCTAGAGAAGATGTGGAAAAACTCAGAAAGTCTATGACACCAGCACAACAAGCTGAAATGAGTGCAAAGATTAGGCAAGCCAAACAGTTGGGGATAATTCCATAATGGCAACACTCGCTGAACTTTGGGATGCGCCAGCAGACGTTTCCCCTAATCGCATAGCCCCTGATGTGCAAGCCAAGCGAGATCAGGGGTCTTTGGCTATTTTGCAAGCTGAATTAAAAAAAGCACAAGCGGGATTAGCCAAGGCAACTGACCCAAAACAGAAACTGCGATTAGAGGCAGACATAGCTGGTCTGACCAGGGAAATATCCCGTTCACCAGCAAGCAAAGGCGCACCTATGGCTGCACCTGTTGCACCAGCCGCCCAAGCTATGGCGCAACCACAAGCCACGCCACAAGGTACATCTTTTGCTGATCTTTGGGAATCTACTGCCCCAACAACTGAAACCACTAAAGCAACCACGCAAGCAACTCCCGAACAAACCGCCGAACCAAGTGGTATGCGCCAATTGGTTGGCAAGTTCTTAAAAGGTGCGTTAGAAACCAAGCGCGATATGCCCGAGCGTGTCGCTGGCGCTATTGATACCCTTTATGGAGTTGTTCCTGCAACGTATGGTGCGTTTGTACAAGGATTGGCAAGGACAGCGCAAAGCCCCGAACGGGCAGAGCAAACAGGGCAAGCCGCCGCCGCAAGCATTGACAAGCCCGTGGGCAAATTCTTTGGCCTTACTGGTAAAGAAACATATCAAAAGCCATTGGGCGGTGTTACTGAGCCAATTGTTGAGCAAGTCAAAAAGATGGCTGAACAATTGGGCATGACACCCAAACAGATTTCTGAAAAGACAGGCATACCCGAACAAGACATTAAAAACATGGTGGTCATTGGGTCTGTTGCTGTGCCGCAAGCAATTAAAGAAGTTGCCCCTGTTGTGAAAGAAACGGTACAAGCTGTCACCACACCAATCAAGCAAGCCGCAGCCGAGTTGCAAGTGGTCAAGCCTGGGCAAGCGCCTGGACAACCCGCACAACCTAGAATGGTCAGCATGGGGGCGGCGGCAGTTCCAGATGCCGCAACTATTAAACAAGCATTGTCGGTTGCAACGCCAGAACTGCAAAAAGCATTGGCAAACATACCGCCCGAAAAAGTCAATCTTCCAACGTTGCAACGGCACATTGAGGCAGACACATTGCCTGTTCCTGTTCGATTGACAGAGGGACAAGCCACAGGCGATATTGTCAAACTGTCCAACGAGCAAAACCGCCGAGGCAAAGACCCATCACTTGCACAGCGGTTCAATGAGCAAAATGGGCAATTGGTTGAAAATCTTGGATTGATTCGGGAAAAAGCCGCGCCTGATGTATATGGCACAAAAACCATTGAAAACAGTCAAGGCATCATTGATGCGTACAAATCAATGGATGCCAACTTAAACCAAGGCATTAATGCCAAGTATCAGGCTTTGCGTGATGCCGCTGGTGGTCAATTTCCTGTGGATGCGCCCAAGCTATTGCAAAACATAGAAATCAAGCTTAAAAAAGAGTTGTTGTCAAATGAAGCGCCTAAAGGCCAATTTAGCGAATTGCAAAGATTGGCTAAAGATAACAATATGACGTTTGAAGATTACTTATCTTTAAGACGCAACTTAGGCGATATTGCACGAACCGCAAAAGATGGCGCAGAACGTAAAGCCGCATCATTCATGATTGAGGAATTAGAAAAGTTGCCTTTGCAAGAAAGCGCACAGCGTCTTAAACCTTTGGCAGACCAAGCCCGAAAAGCAGCCCGTGACCGTTTTCAAATGCTTGAAAAAGACCCAGCATATAAAGCCGCAGTGGATGATCTTGTTCCTGCTGACAAGTACATTGACAAGTTTGTGATCAATGGGGTCAACAAAAACATCAATACGATGGTGCAAAACCTTGGCAAAGATTCACCAGCCCATCAGCATATGGCGGCGGGAACTGTGAACTGGCTAAAGGACAAAGCTGGCATCGTTGATGAAACAGGCAACTTCCAACAATCTGGCTATAACAAAGCGTTGAAGAAACTTGATGATGTTAAAAATCTGCAAGAAATCTTTAACCCAGAAGCGGCAAGCCAATTAAAAACCTTGGGAAATGTGGCGCGGTACACCCAAGCCCAACCCCGTGGGGCGTTTGTCAATAACTCCAACACCTTGGTCGGTGCTATGGCAGACAAAGCGGCTTATGCAATGGAACAGGGCGCAAACATTGTTGGCGGTGGCAAGATGGGCATACCAATCGGGTCAATGATTCGCAGCAGAGTTCAGCAATACAAGGCAACAAAAGAAACTGAAAAAGCCTTAGAAACTGGTGCTGGCACAAAACAAACGGGGCAATGATGGCAGACATTGACCTTGTTAAATATGGCGTACTCTGGCAAAAGGTCGAGGACTACGAGCGCCGATTTGATGACATGGACAAGAAGATGACCAAGATGGAAGGCCAGCTAGAACAACTGGTTGCCCTTGCCAATCAGGGTCGAGGCGGGTTCTGGGCTGGCATGGCGCTGGTGTCTGCCATATCTAGTGCAATGGGCTATGTGTCCCATTGGATTGGCAAATCAAATTAATTTGGTAAAAGCATGATTGATTTAACCAAAGCCATTGGCGCTGTTGCCGCAAGCGTTGCCGCATTAGGTGGCAGTTACACGTTAGCCGATAAATTTGGCTGGTTTGATAGGGCTATTCTTGAATGGTCACCAGAGCATTTTAAAATTGTGGCAGAGGTTGGACAACCCATAAATGTCACTGTTGCACGAATAAAAAAACGGGACGATTGTTCTGTTGAAAGTTTTACGCCAAGCATTCGGGATGCGGCGGGTATGGTGCATGAGGCGACCACCACGGCAAGCAGATTCAGCGGCCCAGCAGGGCCAGAGATTGACACGTTTACCTACCAGTTGACGATGGTGAGAAAAGAAAAGATTGCTGAAGGCAAGGCAACTTTGCTGGCAACGATCAAATACAAATGTCCCGAGGGTGAACGTGTTGTTCAATACCCCCGCCATGCCAATCTAAGTTTTGATTTAAAAGGCTAAAAAATGCTAACCTTGTTTTCATCCCTAGTCAGCTTCCTGATGGGTGGTCTGCCCAAAATCCTTGAATTCATCCAAGACCGTGCCGACAAGAAACATGAACTGGCGCTGGCGGCAATGCAGACTGAACGGGAACTAACCCTTAAAAAAGCTGGCCTAGAAGCACAGGAACGCATCGAGCATATCCAAACTGAGCAAATACAGATTACCGCCGAGGTCACCAATGCCCAGACTGCCATGCAAGAACGCCAAGCCCTGTACGCCCATGACGTGGCGCTAGGCCAAGGTGCATCAACTTGGGTAATCAACATGAGGGCGGCAACCCGTTCGGTCATCACTTACGGGATGTTTGTGATGTTTATGTTTGTTGAAATCTTTGGTTTTTACTATGCTTGGCACACAGATGTTGCTTTTGATGTGGCGCTAAACCATTTGTGGGATGATGAGACTCAAATTATTTGGGCTTGCATTGTCAGTTTTTGGTTTGGCGGTCAAGCGTTTAAAAAATGAACATCAGCCTTGAAGCTGTGGAGATGGTCAAGCACCATGAAGGGGTGAGGTTTAAGCCTTACCGTTGCCCTGCAAAACTTTGGACGATTGGAGTTGGTCATGTACTTTACCCAGATCAAGGCAAGATGCCTGTTGATCAAAGAGATGGTTATCAGCTACGTCCAGAGGATAACCGCACGTTTTCAGCAGAAGAAGTAAATGCCATTCTCAGAAACGATCTTGCAAGGTTTGAACGTGGAGTGCACACTTTATTTCCTGTCGATCTTAGCCAAGGGATGTTTGATAGCCTTGTTTCTTTTTCTTTTAATTGCGGCTTGGGAACAACCCAGCGTTCAACGCTACGCCAAAAGGTGCTTAGAGGCGACAAGGCGGGTGCTGCGGATGAATTCCTAAAGTACACCAAGGGCGGTGGCAAAGTCTTGCCAGGGCTGGTTAAACGCCGCCAGGATGAACGGGCGTTATTCCTCCATCCATAGCAGTATCTGAACGAATACCCAAGCGACTGCCACCACAACGGCAGCGCCCAGGCATAGGATTAAAAACAATCCGATCACATAACCCCCCTCATTTCCCACCCCAACAAAAAGTAATTCCATCGGGTAGTCATGTTCTGATTGGTGAACTTCTCACCATCCCACACAAGTTCTGAATCAGCATAACCTTTGCCCGTCATGAGGGCTATGAATACTTTTCGTGCTTTCATGTGTTCTCCTTTTGTTATTGCGTTTTTTTATCTTCATCAAACGACATATCTGGTGGGTGCGGTATGTCATCGTGAACAATTACCCCAAACTCATCTGCAAGAAGTAGTTTTTTGCAAATTAAACAGTAATATCCTTTATCCATTTTTATCCTTTTTAATTGGTTCACTCACAATGCGTCCACAAATCTTGCAGTCTCTGTGGAAGTAGCCGTTGTAAATCCAACCACTACGCGCCCCAAGGTGGCCTGTCTTTTCGCAAAGCCACATACCAAATCTGTATAGCCAAGGTTGGCTCATGTTGTTTCCCTCAATTGATAATCTTTAAAAACAGATCCTTTGCTTGCATCGCCTTTCCAGCACTCTTTGACCCATCCTTTTACGCCCGATTTATAGGTGCGCCAATGCCCTCTGACTTGATGCCTTCTTGGACTTGCGTGTGTGCCACCTTGGGGGTCGTTCTTAACCTTTGGCGGCTCAATCTCAATCGTGTGCCAATCAAATGTCAATGCTGATTTGCCTTTTGCCTGCCGCTTTTGATTTAGAAATGTGCGCTTTGGTGTTGCCCTATAACCTTGCGCTTGTGCATTGATTTTGACCAACACAGCAAGCACCATACGATGTACAGGCTTTACATCATCAATCGTTATTTCTTTGTCTTTTTGGTAAATCTTAAACCCGTCATCAGTTGCCATGTAAGCATAAGGCGGGAAGTATTTTCCATGCCACATTGAACAGCCTCCAACGGTCACAGAACCTTCGCCCTTAAGCAACCATAGGGCAAAATCTTTCCCCGCTGTATCAAGGCCAACAATCCCCGTTCTTTTGGATGGAAGGTGCATTAAGAAATCTGCTGGCACTTTCATTTCAAGAGTGCTTTGCATTTGACCAACATCAAACCAAAGTGCGGTTTCTGGTTCTGGCGCAAATCTGACAGCTTTTTGCACAAGCGGTGTCATGCGTTCTTCTCCATAAGTTTTGCTTGCACTGCTAACGCAAATTCTTCATCTCCGGTATAGGCTAAGTTACAAAGGTAATCAAGGTCTTGCTCAGTCAGCCCCACCCATGTGCGCTGTGCTGGCTGCTCTGTGCGCTGTGGTGGGCTTCTGTGGCTTATTGGCTCTCCATCTTCATCAAAATACACTTCACGCAAACTCCATTTGCCAATCACCGGCTCTTGCTCTGGCTGTGCTTTGCATTGGTCACAATCGTGATTCACACAACCAATCTTTTGCTCAATCTCTTGCCCAAGCCTTTGTGTCTCACGCATGGCGTGTTCTGCCAATGCTTTTTTAAGGGCATTGACCAACAGGCTTGTGGTCTCCATATCAATAGGAATAGCTGCGTTGGGTTGAAGATACTTCAGTACATCTTGTGTCATGCTTGTTCTCCAACCACCCACACAGCTTTACCCCCAGTAGGCTCATATTCATCAAACTTCAAGCGGATGTACTGCTGTCCAGGTATACCCGCAGATTGCACATATCCTTGAATGCCAAAACTCTTGAGTTCTGTCACCACGACCATGCAAGCACCAAACATTTCTTTGTCTGGTGTGACTTGCACAATGTCTCCAATAGCAATTTCATTCATTTCTTCATTCCTCTTACATAAGCCGCAAACGATTGAACTGTGTCCCTGCCAAATGCACCAGCAAACTTGTCTAGTTCTTGGGCAACTTCCTCAATCACAGCATTGCGTTCAGAGTTTGCGGCAAATCGCATGATCTGGTGTTTGCGTGACCCCTGCATACCCCAATCCCCTTGTCGCTTTGCTAAATCCTCAAATGCTTCATCTTCTTCATTCATGTCAAACCCTCACTAAAGTTGTGCGCCATTCCCTTTCCTGGCGCTTTGATTTAGATGCGACTGTTTTGCCTGTTAACTCAATCCAGCCCAGCGTTTCAAGTTCTTTTAAACGCCGAGCCACTTGGTTGCCATCTATACCCGTGTGGGTAGCGATTCCATCTTTGCCTAATGGCCCATTCTGAAAAAGACAAACCACGATTACACGCCAATGTGTTTTAGCCAATTCCTTGGCTGAATCCGCTGCCTGGAATGAGGTCAGCGGGTCAGAACTGCGAACCCTTGGAAATGTAAGCATGATCAGAACGCCAGATCGTCATCGTTATCTGCTGGCAAGCCCTTGGGTTCGTAGGGTTTGGGGTCATTTAGATAAGCCCACCCGTCCCAACCGTTTTCTTTGAGTGGGATTACATCCAGTTTGAGCATTTCCCCATTGCGGGTGTCAATGATCGACCCAATGCGTTGATAACGGTTCTTTTGCTGGCCTTGGGCATTGGTGTACTGACCCACGATGGCGGTGATTTCTTTTTTAACTTTAGACATGATTTATTTTCCTATTTGAATTAATGGGGCGGTTGTTGCTGGTGAACTTCTTAAACAATTTGCAATTGCTGTAATTGCCAACGCATTAGCTTTTGCCGCATCTGCCAATGCTTCTATTGCGGAAACTGTGTGTTCATTTGCATCGTTTGAAGCAGAAAAATTGCAATGTTCAAATGCATTGGTTATTGGTTGTTTTTTTGTTGCCATTATTTGCTTTCAATGATTGCGTTTAATTTTTGAACTTGGGATTCCACCTCAACAAGAAACTTTGCAATTTCTTCTTCAAGATGTGCAATGTATTCGTCATCACGGTCAACCCGTCTAACAAACATTTGTGCTTTTGCTGGCATTCGAGAGTCAAACGCCACATAGTCGCACCACTTGCGACCTGTGCAAGCAAGCTGAAACTGCATCTGGATAAAGTACTTTCCTGGCACTTTTTGGGATAGCAGCGTTTCAATCATGGTGGCGGTGTTTGGGCACTTGATCTCAACAAGCCCATTGTCCCCAACAAGGCCATCAGGGGACGCACCAGCCCACTCAATTGATGGGTGCGGTACAAACCCCACTTCTTCAACCATAACGCCCTGTGCCGCTTCATAAGCCGCCCGTGCAAATGGTTCTTGATCTGTACCCCATTGCATTGCCGCATTGGTGTAGGACTCTGCTTTGGTCTGGGTCAGGCGTTCCACCACCAACTGGGCCATGTAATTGTCACGAGTGGCGCTGTAACCCGTCTTAGTCTTGCCAACCAAATCTGCCACCCTGCTGGCGGTAACCTTGCCCAAACGGGCGGCAAACCATTCTTCTGTGCGTTGTTCAACTTCCATTGCGAACCTCCATCATTTCGTTTGCCATTGTGAAAGCGGCTAAAGCCGTGTCATTGAAATCCATATCAGATCGCCAATCAGAATCAGACAATAGTGCTTGCATGGCAAAGATGGCAATAAAGTCTTTGAGGGTTATTTCCTCAAGACCGATTTCTTTCTTTTTTCTCATGATTTTTCCTTTGCCTTGGCAATGCGATCTGCCTTGGCTTTAATGACCTTTGCAATCCAATTTTGGTCGCCCTTGCAAGCGTCATAGGCGGCTTTGTAAGCGGCTTGCAGTTCTTCTTTGTTTGCGCTGGCATCAATGGCGGCAATGTGGTCTGCCATCATTCCTGCGTCAATCTGTGGCGCAGGGCGAGATGCAGAAACAGAATGAGTATGGGCATCTGCATCATTGTCTGATTCTGTGGGGATGCTAAAGGCTTGAAAGGCTGCATACTTGTACGCGGCTGACATAGCTTTATTGGTGGCTTTGTCTCCACTATCCATTGCCTCACCAAATGTTTTAACGGTGTGTTTTGACCCGTCATCTGCTGAGACAAAATCAAACTCAACCTCAACAGTCACATAAAATAATGCGCCACCCGACTTGCTGATGCGCTCAATACACTCTCGCGCAAGCACACGAGGCAGAATGCAAAGGCTGTGCTTTGCCAATAGGGGCGCAATTGCGTTGTAAACATCGTCAATCCCCCTAAAGTTATAACCGCTGCCTTGCATATTCCTGCGGTCTTTTGTAATGCCAACAGATGACAATTCAGCCTGGACAGCGTTAATTGCTTTATAAACTTTCATGATGTTTCCTTAGTAAGCGTATTTGGGGCCGCAAGTAACTTCAACCACAGTTTCGACTGTGTAGCCGTTGATCTTGCGTTTGGCGTATAGCGGGATGGCGCGGAGGCCAGATGATTCGCACTGGCGCACAGCGTCTATGACCTCATTCCTGCCCATCGGTTGAACTTGTTTGTCAACAATCAAATCCTGATTGGGCGCTTGGGGTGTTGACCCTGGCAAGCTAGAGCAACCAGCAGTTACCCAGGCCATCCAGCACAAAAGTGAGTAGGTGATCATCTTCATTCCGATTCCTTTGCAATCAGTTTCATTTCCAGTTCTTTGATGTATTCCTGGGCGGTTTCCACAAGGTTGATGTGCGTACGCAAATGGGACTCCAAAAGCCCAACGTGATAGGCCAAGCGGTTCTGTGAGGGTTCACCTTCATACTGTTTGTCAGCAACAAATTTAATGTTGTCAATGATTTCGTTAGCGTTCATTACGGTCTCCAAATAAAAATATCTAGACAAAGCACGATTAAAGCAATCAAGGCCAAAACTCTGATAACTTTGTCGCCAGTGGAATGTTGGGCAACGTGAATTTCTATGGCAGCGCCATATTCCACGGTGTGGGGGAATGCTTCATTCATCGTTCTGGGGTATTTCATCTTGGTCATCCTCAATTGGGGGTTGGTCATCTGGGTGTATGCGGCGGGTAAGTATTTGCCTCCAGCGCCATTCATCTATGTCTGCTTCATTCAGCATTGCGACTCCTTAAAAGACCCCGAGAAGTTCAGGGCATGGGGTGATTATCAGCTACCTTATAATCCCAAGTCAACTGTGGGGGTATTAGCGGTCTTATGTACAATGTGCGAATGGACAAGGACAAATTTATTGCATTGGCAGGGTCACAGACTGAGCTTGCCAGAATCTTGGGCATTCACCAATCGGCGGTTTCCCAATGGAAAACTGTCCCCCAAGCAAGAATTTGGCAATTGATGGTGTTGCGTCCTGAGTGGTTTTCAATGTAAGATTGTTTGAAACACGGCTAGGTGGGGAGTAGCTACCCCACCGAAAAGAGAACTCCCCTCCTGCCGAGGTTTCTTTTCTGGGAGATTTGCGGAGATGCTTTATGCATTACTACCAGCACCACATTGGTGATTTCATCAAAGACACTTCATTTTTGACAAATGAAGAAGTTGGAATTTATTTGAAATTGTTGTGGATTTACTACGACACCGAACAAGCACTACCTAATTCATTGTTTGAACTTTCAATGAAGGTTAACGCCCGTGACCAGCAAGAGGTTTTAAGTGGCATTTTGGATATGTTTTTTACTTTGGAAAACAACGAATGGCATCACACACGTTGCGACAAAGAAATTGATCATTACCATTTGCAAATTGAAACCGCATCTAAGGCAGGAAAAGCATCGGCACTTAAACGAGCGTTAAACAAAGAATCAACTAGCGTTGAACAGGCGTTGAACGTGCGTTCAACAGACGTTCAACTAACCATGAACCATGAACCAATAACCAATAACCATATAAAAGAATCTAAAGATTCTTTGTCGGCAGGGTTGCCGACTTGCCCCCATCAGGACATTCTGAATCTCTACAAAAAGCATTTGCCACAGCTTGCCCAGCCACGGGTGTGGGATGGGGTCAGGCAGACCAACCTACGGCAAAGGTGGTTGCAAGCCGCTAAACCGTCTGTATTCAGCCCACATGGGTATGCAACCCAAGCCGATGGTTTGACATGGTGGGATTCGTTTTTTAACTACATTGCCAACGACACCAAGCTGGCGCAGGGGTTTGAAACCAAGGACAGGACATGGCGACCTGATCTGGTGTGGATAGTGAACGCAACCAATTTCGCCAAGATAATTGATGGAAAGTACCAAAAATGAGTTTTGCCAAACCAGACACCAAAAAAGACCCGTTAGACGATGTTCAGCGCCTGATGTGCAGTGTGCCAGGATGCCCTAAACGTTGGTCAATTCACATGGAAGGCCAGCGCCCAATGTGTTCCGAGCATCAATGGTCGGACAAGAAGCCAGCTACTAGGCGGGACATTCCCGCCCTGTTGCCCAGCACCAAGCCCGTGAAACATTGGATGGATGACGAGGCATTTTGATGAACTACTTTGACGCGCACAAACTTTTAGACAGGGTTAAAGATGGACAAACCATCAGCCGAACCGCGATTGACTATGCGCTTTTCCTTACAGGAGATGCGCCAGAGCGAGGCCAGGAATTGGAGGATAAAAATGATCAAACAATTGCCGAATAAAGAATTATTGCGAGAACTATTTTTTTATGAAAATGGTGTTTTGTCACACAAAAAAAGTCGGTCTAGAGGCAAAGCAAATAAACCAGTTGGTTGGGTTGAGAAAAATGGTTATTGGGCAACCAATGTTTTTGGTGTGAGATACCGTGTACATCGTTTGGTCTGGCAATTTCATCATGGAGATTGCCCCGCATTTCTTGATCACATTGATGGAAATAAAAATAACAATGCAATTGAAAATTTAAGACCAGCAACAGTCACACAAAATAATGTTAACAAAAAAGCAATTAAAAAAAACAAATTGGGTTTAAAAGGGGTTTGTCTTGATGGGAAAAAATATAAAGCAAACATCAAAGTCAATGGCAAAAGTTTTCATCTTGGGTATTTTGAAAATCCAAATGATGCTCATTTTGCTTACTGTCAAAAAGCAAAAGAAATTTATGGTGAATTTGCATGGATAGACAGCAACAAATTGAGCATTTAAAAGATTGCGAAAGCCGTGAATGGATTTTGAGATACAACCAGAAGATCAAGGAACTGGGCAAGGCCAAGGCATCAGCTTGGTGGCAGACCACGATTGCCGACATTGCAAGGCGCAGGGGTGAACCCGCTGCCAACGACCTCAGAAACCGAATGAACCAAGAAAGGTCAAAATGAAAATTGATGTACAAAAAATGCACAGCGTTGGCTTTGGTGTCTTGTTTTTCCCAAGATACGGCATTGGCATCCAGATTGGTCGGCGCTGGTTTGGAATCAAAAAATGAGATATGCCGCCAGGGTTGATGCCAACCAAAAGCAAATCATCACAGCATTAGAGGCCGCTGGCGCTTATGTCTGGGTCATTGGCATACCAGTTGACCTTTTGGTGGGATACAAGGGGCACACCTTTCTGGTCGAGGTCAAGAATGGTTCTAAAAGGCGTTTAACGGCCCTACAAGACGATTTTTTTAAGAATTGGTCTGGTAGTACCTTAGCAAGGATTGATGGACCTGATGGGGCTTTACGCATGATTGGAGTTTTGAAATGAAACCAGAAGAAGCAGCGCAAGACATACGCAACAAAGCCCGAGCCTATGGCGATGCCAAAGCCCAGCGGGTTTACCTTGAAGAATTCCGCAAGTCTAAAAAAGCCCTTTTGATGAAAGATGCCTTGCAAATGGGCTACGAGGCGGCAAACGCCCAGGAGAGGGAAGCCTATGCAGACCCCGAATATCACACCCTGCTGAAAGGGCTGGCGGCGGCAATAGCACAGGAAGAAACCTTGCGCTGGGAAATTGAGGCGGCAAGGCTAGACATTGAGATATTTAGAACCAGAGAAGCAACTAACAGATTACAAGATCGGGCGCACCAATGAAATGTCCAGAATGCGGAACATGGACAATCGTTAAAGAATCTAGAATATCCACAGGCAACACAAGAAGAAGGCGACTAGAGTGTGCAAATTTCCACAGGTTTTCCACATTGGAGACAATCGTTGATAGAAAAACATTCATACGTCAGGTCAAAAAAGCTGCTGAAACTGGTGGCAAGCCTTGACTGTCAAGCCTGTGGAAGTGGCAATATGGTGCAAGCGGCTCACACAAACTGGGGCGGCGGCAAGGGCCGAGGGGTCAAAGCTGATGACAATCTGGTAGCTGCGCTGTGCTTGGGGTGTCACTACGCCATCGACCAAGGCAAGGATTTGAGCCGCCAGGAACGCCAAGAAATGTGGTTAAAGGCCCATCACAGGACAATTAATGCCTTGCGGAACTGCTGGCCTATTGACATTCCTTTGCCTAATGCGAAAATCTAAATGTTGGTGGTTCCATTGCAGATTGCGGTGGTGAATTGACTGGCCCAGTAGCCACCAACAACCAACACGCATGGGGATTGGAAGACGGCTCAAAGCCCCGAGCCGTGGGCAACTCGACGGAGTTATCTTTAGAAAACCCAATCCCCAGCCGTGTTGGTAGCAGTTGCCAGCATTTTGGGGGTTCGCCCCCTTTTTTTGATATAGTGAGCGCATGAAAAACGAAGAAGTTGCTGAATTTGTCGCCACGCTGTTTCATGCGGGAACAATCACGCACTTCCAACATTTGCAGACAACTGAATACGCGACCCATAAGGCGCTGGGCAAGTTTTACCCCAAGATCGTAGACCTTGCCGACAGTCTGGCAGAGAGTTACCAAGGGCGCTACGACACCAGGATGAAGAAATTTCCTGATGAATTGCACGACCCCAAAGACACACCGCATGAGTATCTGACCCAGCTAAAAGGGTTTGTGCAAGAAGCGCGAGAAGAAATCCCCCAAGACTCAGAATTGCAAAACATCGTTGATGAAATTGCTGATCTGATCAATTCAACCCTGTATCTTTTAACTCTGAAATGAGGAAATCATGGCAAATATGATGAAAAACGAACCCAAAGGCTACGGCGCACAAGTCTCCATAAAGGGCAACCCTGCGCCTGACATGAAGTCAAACGGCAGCGTAAAAAACAACATCCCCAATGCCATGACAAACAAAATGTCTGGTGGCAATGAATGCACTGGCGGCAAATCAAGTGGTGTTTGCTACACTCACAATCGCAAGTCTTGCCAATAATGCGTAAGCCCCACCGTGAATAAGACGGCAGGGCTTACTGACCAAACAAAAAAGGAGGTTTTGAATGGCTGAAATGGATTCTAATTGCGGGAACTGTAAATATTACCGCCCCCAGCAAATCATGGGCATCTGTCGGTTAAACCCGCAACAGGTTAACAAGCACGAAAAAGATTGGTGCGGTCAGCATCTGATTGTTGAAACTCAGGATGTAAAGGTTGATTTAGTCGCCTTGCCTGTGTACGACATAACCACTGATCAAATCACGCCCCCAAAGCGCAAATACGAGAGGAAAAGCCATGCTAAAGCCTCTGCGTGATCGGGTGGTTGTGCGCCCCCAGGTGCGGCACATTTCCGACATCATTTACATTGATAACCGAGAACCCTTTAACGAGGGGACGATTGTTGCAATTGGTTCAGATGTTGAGGGTGTCCAAGTGGGTGACTTCATCAAATATGGGAATGGGGACTATCTGAAATGGCCCACCCACAAGATTGATGGTCAGGACTATCAAATCATTCAAGAAGCGGACATTTGCGCCGTTGTGGAGGCTTAAAAATGGCAAAACCTGGGCTTTATGCCAACATTCACGCTAAACAAGAACGCATAGAACGCCAAAAGGCGGCGGGTAAAACGCCCGAGCGCATGAGGTCGCCTGGCGCAAAGGGTGCACCAACTGCTAAAGCATTCAAAGAATCTGCAAAAACGGCAAAAAAATGAATCGAGATCAAGAAATTCAGCGCCTCAATGAAAAGATTGAGTTTCTTGCTAGAACTAATATGCTTTATAGCGAATTTGAGCATCGTGATGCCCAAGTTACCAGCGAACTGATCAGAAAAGGCATTGAAGAAGGCAAAATTAATGCTGAATTGCGTGCTGAAATTAAAATTTTGAAAGAAAAATTGGAATCAACATGAAAAAGCACGATAAGCCAATCCCTCACAAGACCACGGGCAAGGGCAAAACCTATAACCCAACAGAAAAGGGTGCAGGAATGACCGCTAAAGGGCGTGCAGAATACAACGCAAAGAACAATTCAAACTTAAAGCCACCAGCCCCAAACCCCAAGACCAAGGCAGATGCTGGACGAAAAGCCAGTTTTTGCGCTAGGATGGAGGGGGTGGTAAAACACTCTAAAGGCCCAGCAGAACGGGCTAAGGCCAGTCTAAAAAACTGGAATTGTTAACCCTTTTGGAAGAAATAAAGGAAATATCATGGCAAATTCAATCGCAACAGGCGTAGCTTACGCAGACCCAGAGTTCGTTTCAGTTCAAGTTGGTAATGCAACTGTCCCAGTAGCTGTAACGACCAGCGGCATCATCAACGGGGCATATGCCACGACCAGCGCCGCAAGTGGCGACACCCGACTGACTTACCAGCGTTTGACGTTTAGCAGCACTGGCAGCGGTGAAACCATCCGAGCGTTTAGCGTTGTGACGGGCGCAGGGGCTGCCACTGGTGGAACGATCAATGGCGCACACCTGAGTTTGAGCGTTAATGGCGCTGGCACTATTTCTGGCGCTGGCAATGCTTTACGGGCTACCTTGGGCGGTACATCCACCAACCCAGGCGGCACGTTGGCGGCTATTCAAGCCGATTCCAACTTTGCATCTGGCGGTACTTGGACGAATACATCATTCATTCGTTTCACCAATAGCGGCACAGGCACGGTTCCCAACCTGTTCAACATTCCCGCGGCTTTGTTTGTTACAAGCACTGCCACCATTGCCAAGACTTTGAAAGTTGTGGCATCAGACGGTACGCCTTACTACATCATGTGTTCGAGCGCCGCCTAAGATGTTGAAGCATCCAAACCCTGAGATACAACTTCTGGTTGAGATGCTAGAGGGGCAGCGGGATTCCGCTATGGCGCAAGCCGCTGCCCTTTTTAGGGAAAACACCGAGTTGAAGCAAGCCCTGCAAGAAAAACTGGCCCAAGAATCCAAGGAGAAGGCAAATGCCGCTGATTGCATCAATGACCCCCAAGGCGCTGAAGGCCAACATTAAGGCAGAGATTGCTGCTGGCAAGCCACCCAAACAGGCGGTGGCTATTGGATATGCGGTTAAACGTGAAGCTGAGAAAAAAGCCAAAGCAAAGCCAAAAAAGTGAAAATTACTCAAAAGAAGGTCACAGAGCTAATTCCTTATGTAAACAACAGCCGCACCCACTCTGACGAACAGGTGGCCCAAATAGCGGCAAGCATAAAAGAGTTTGGCTGGACTAACCCAATTCTGGTTGACGGAACAAACGGCATCATTGCAGGGCATGGAAGGCTATTAGCTGCCCGAAAGTTGGGTTACAAAGAAGTGCCCACCATTGAACTGTCGGAACTGACAGAAACACAAAAGAAAGCCTACATCATTGCCGACAACAGGCTGGCGCTAAACGCTGGTTGGGACAATGAAATGCTGACCATTGAGTTAAACGACTTGCTGGCAGACGGATTTGCCTTGGAAATGCTGGGTTTTGACCCCAAAGAATTGAGCGCATTGCTCGAGCCAGATGTAATTGAAGGGCTAACGGACGAGGATGCCGTTCCTGATGTGCCTGATGAGCCAACCACCAAGACGGGTGATATTTACCAGCTTGGCAAGCATCGATTGATGTGTGGGGATTCGTGCAGTCTGACCGATATGGAAAAACTGTGCGATGGGCAACTTGTGGATATGTGGTTGACAGATCCACCATATAACGTAGCTTATGAAGGCAAAACCAAAGATGCCTTAAAAATCCAAAACGACAGCATGGGTGACGATCAGTTCCGTCAATTTTTAAGGGATGCCTATGTAACCGCAGATCTAGTTATGAAGCCTGGAGCGGTGTTTTATATTTGGCATGCCGACTCAGAAGGTTATAACTTTCGCGGGGCGGCGCAAGACGCTGGCTGGAAAGTGCGCCAGTGCTTAATTTGGAAAAAGTCCAGCATGGTTATGGGGCGGCAAGACTACCATTGGAAGCATGAGCCTTGTTTATATGGCTGGAAAGAAGGTGCTGGACACCTTTGGGCGGCTGACCGTAAACAAACCACCATTTTGGAGTTTGATAAGCCAAGCCGCAACGGGGAACACCCAACCATGAAGCCTGTTGGCCTGTTTGAATACCAAATGCTAAACAACACTAAAGGCGGCGACATTGTATTGGATTCCTTTGGTGGAAGCGGAACAACAATGCTGGCCGCTGAAAAGCATGGACGCTACGCCCGTCTAATGGAGTTAGACCCTAAATATTGCGATGTGATCGTAAAGCGCTGGGAAGACTTCACAGGCAAAAAAGCCGTATTATTGGAAAACCAGCCCGAATTAGCAAACTAATGTAACACTTCCCCTCTATAAAATGTCTGACGCGCACGAACCAACGCCCGAAACCCAAAGACTGGTTGAATCCAGCAGCGGGTTAGGCTTGCCGCATGAATCCATTGCCGTGCTGGTCGGCATAGATGACAAGACCCTCCGCAAGTATTACAGGCACGAATTGGACATGGGAAAGGCGAAAGCTAACGGGCAGATTGCCAAGACGCTGTTTCAAAAGGCCACATCTGGGGACACGACCAGCCTGATTTGGTGGACAAAAACGCAAATGAAATGGTCTGAAACCGTCAAGGCCGAGGTCACAGGCGCAGATGGTGAGCCATTACAGGGCATCCAGGTAACCTTTGTGAAGCCAAATGAGTGAAGTCCAAGACGCTATTGCAAGGGCAGAATTCCCTGTAAAGCTGGAAGGACTGTTTAGAAAAAGCCGCTACAAGGTAGCTTACGGCGGTAGGGGCGGCGCTAAATCTTGGGGCATCGCCAGGGCGCTGTTAATCTTGGGGGCCAAAAGCCCATTGCGTATTTTGTGCGCCCGTGAGTTTATGACCTCCATGCGGGATTCGGTGCATAAGCTGTTGTGCGACCAGATTGAAAGCCTTGGGTTGCTGGGCTTTTACGACATAACCCAGGCCAGCATTCGGGGCAAGAACGGCACAGAATTTAGCTTTATTGGTCTTAAAAACAATATTGCCAACGTAAAAAGCTATGAAGGTGTTTCAATCTGCTGGGTAGAGGAAGCGCAAACGGTCAGCCGCCTGTCTTGGAATGTGCTGATTCCTACCATTCGTGCCGAGGGTAGCGAGATATGGATTTCATTCAATCCTGAGTTGGAAACAGACGAGACCTACCAGCGGTTTGTGGCAAACCCTCCAGAGGATTGCATCACTATGCGGGTTAACTGGAGTGACAACCCGTGGTTTCCCGAAACCCTACGCCTAGAAAAAGACTCACTCAAGGCACGGGACGAGGAGGCTTACAACCAAGTCTGGGAAGGACTATGCCGCCAAACTGTGGATGGGGCAATCTTTGCGAAGGAAATGCAACAGGCCGAGAAGGATGGGCGCATCACTAAAGTGCCCTATGACGCCACGAAGCCCGTCCATGCGGTGTTTGATCTGGGTTGGTCAGATAGCACCGCCATCTGGTTCTTACAGTTTGTGGGCATGGAAACAAGGCTAATCCGATACATTGAGGATGCCCAGAAAACCATCAGCTATTACTTGGCGACCATGCAGACATATGGTTATGTCTACGATACCGTTTGGTTACCCCATGACGCTGAGAATAAGACCTTGGCAGCGGCGGGGCGGTCAATTGATGACATTGTGAGGGCGGCAGGGTATAAGACCAACATCCTGCCTAGAGTGCCGATTCTGGACTCTATCAACGCCGCCAGGACAATATTCCCGAACTGTTACTTTGACCGCGAACATACCGCTGATGGCCTAGCTTGCCTGAGACATTACAGGTATGAGGTTGACCCAGACACGGGGCAATTTAGCCGCAACCCATTGCACGACCATTATTCCCACGGGGCAGATGCGTTTCGATACATTGGGCTTATGATCAAAGAACCCACCAAACGCAAGAAGCAAATGATTGCCACAGCGGGAAGTTGGATGGGCTAGACCGCCCTTAAATTCGATAGGATAATCGCCCAAAGGGGTTCATATGGCTTACCAAGATTCAGACGGCGTAAACGCCAAGATTAACGAAGCGATCAAGTTCTGGCGCTTGGTCAATGATTCGGACTCTACAAACCGAGCCGAGGCGCTAAACGACATTAAGTTTGCCGCTGGCGATCAATGGCCCGTTGAGATTCAGAATAGCCGCAATCTGGAAAGCCGCCCTTGTCTAACCATCAACAAGATTGATGCCTATATCCGACAGGTGACCAACCAGCAACGCCAGCAACGCCCACGCATCAAGGTTCACCCCGTCAACAATCTTGCCGACTACAAGATTGCCCAGGTCATTGAGGGCATCACCCGTCACATCGAGGTCAATTCCAGCGCCGACTCAGCTTACGACACCGCATTTGATTACGCTGTCAGGATGGGCTGGGGCTACTGGCGCATCAATTACAAGTATGTGCGGGAAGATTCATTCGATCAAGAAATCTACATTGATGCCGTTGAAAACCCATTTACCGTTTACTTTGACCCCAATAGCGTAAGGCCAGATGGTTCGGATGCCGAGCGATGCCTGATCACCACTGTGCTGGACAAAAAGATATTTCGGGAAATGTACCCAGGTGCAAACGATGGGGCTAACTTTCAGCAACGCAGCACAGGGGATGACACCTCTGCCTGGGTGACCAAAGAGGACATTCGCATTGCTGAGTATTTTTACATTGAGCGTGAACGTGCCAAGCTGTATTTGTTGAGTGACGGCACAACGTCTTTTGGGGACAGCGCCAACTTCTTCCAACGGGTTGAGGCCGCAGGGTTGACTGTGGTTGATGAACGGGACTCATTCCGCAAGGCCGTTAAATGGGTCAAGATGACCGCAATGGAAGTGCTAGAGGAAAAGACCTGGGCGGGGAAATATATCCCCGTTGTGCCTTGCTATGGCGCACAGGTAATTGTGGATGACAAGCGCAAGAAATACGGTTTAGTTCGGTTTGCCAAAGACCCCCAGCGCATGTACAACTTCTGGCGCACCAGCATGACCGAATCGGTTGCGCTTGCACCCAAGGCCAAATGGTTGCTTGCAGAGGGCCAAGACGAGGGCCATGAAAACGAATGGGCAATGGCTAACATTAAGTCAATGCCTGTGCTGAGATATAAGCAAAAAGACATTGAAGGTGTACCAGCGCCAGCACCTGTGAGACTGCAACCCGAGCCGCCACCCGCAGGGATTATGGAAGCGGCAGGGGCAATTTCTGCTGATTTGCAAATGGTGCTGGGCATCATGGACCCAAGCCAATTGCCAAGCGGGAATATCTCAGGCAAGGCATTGCAAGGCCAGCAAAATCAGGTTGATCTGTCTAACTTCCACTTTTACGACAATTTGACCCGTTCCATTGCTCAAACTGGGCGCATTATTCTTGACCTAATTCCCAAAATTTACGACACCCAGCGGGTGATGCGGATTATTGGTTCGGATGGTCAGCCCGACATGACCACGATCAACGAGCAAAACGAGATTGGCGAGGTTTTGAACGATGTGACCGTGGGCGAATACGATGTGGTGATGGACACAGGCCCAGGATTCCAGACCAAACGCCAGCAAGCGGTTGAATCCATGATGCCTTTGCTGACGGGCAATCAGGAATTGTTTAATATTGCGGGGGATTTGGTATTCAGAAACATGGATTTCCCTGGCGCTGATGTAATTGCTGACCGCCTTGCCGCCATGAACCCGATGGCAAACATTGATGAAAAATCCGACATACCGCCCGAGGCCCAAATGCGTTTGGCGCAATCTGAGCAAATGATTCAACAGTTGCAACAGCAATTGCAAGCGGCTGGATTGGAAATCAACAACAGGGCGCAAGTGGCCCAGATCAAAGAAGATGGCGCAACCAAGCGCAAGCTGATGGATGTGACCGCACGGGCGCACAACACCGAAACAATGGCAGAGGTTCGGGTTAATGACCAAAACACCCGCAGCATTACCAGCCAAAACAAGACCGAAATTGATGCCCTGGTCAAAATCCTGCTGGCAAGAATGTCACCTGACCAATTGATGGGCGAGATTGAGCGATTGAATGCCGAGCAGTTCCAATATGCCAATATTGCCGCCCAGGATATTAGCCACCAACCCAATCCCTTTATTCAACAAATGCCGCAGTAATTGACATTGACATGATTTCGGGTAATATCGCCCAAACCTTACCAGTTGGGTCAACTGGGTAAATCCTTGGAGTAATCCATGTCTGAAGTGCAAGAAGCACCAAAAGTTGCCGCTAACGTGGTGACAAGTGAGAATTTAGCTGAGTTCAACGCCAAGAAGATGGGTTTAGCTGATAGAGCGCCTGTCGAGGCTGCGGTTGAGACACCTCCCGCAGAGCCGACAGAAACGCAAAGCCAGAGTGAACCGCTTGGAGAAGATGAAGCGACAGCGACAGAGGAAAGAAAACGCAATCCAAAGCTGGAATTGAGGTTTGAAAAGATAACCAAGCAACGCGAAGAAGCAAGGCAAGAAGCCAAGCGGGAACGGGAAGCGCGGGAATCTTTGGAGGCCAAAGTTAGGGAACTGGAAGGACGGGCAAAGCCGCAAGCAGAAACCCAACCAACTGGTGAACCCAAGCCAGAGAATTTCTCCGATATGTATGAATATGCTAAGGCGTTGACAGACTATCGGGTTGAACAAAGGATGGGCGAGGAAAAGCAGAAGGAAGCACAGGCTAAACAGCAAGCCGAACGGGAAAAGGTGATAAACGCCTGGACTGATCGTGTTAAAGCTGCCAAATCTGAAATGCCTGATTTTGACGATATGGTTGGTTCTGCTGACGTTGTTGTGAGCAACGAAGTGCGGGACGCAATCTTTGAATCAGATGTAGGGCCGAGAATTCTGTATCACCTTGCCGAGAATCCCGAGTTTGCAGAGAAACTTTCTGGCATGACGGTGGCATCGGCTTTAAGAAGCATTGGAAAGCTAGAGGCGCAGTTTGAAAAGACTGAGCCAACATCTAAGACTGTTGTTGGGAAAAGTAAAGCGCCAGCGCCGATTAACCCAATCAGATCGGCGGCAAACGGCAGAGATGTGCCCCTTACCAGCGATGGTAAATTTGAGGGGTCATATCAAGCCTACAAAGCCGCACGAATGGCAGGGCGAATCCGCTAAATCCATCTTTTTTTAAGGAAATGAAATGAGCAACAATCTGCTTACCATCTCCATGATCACCAACGAAGCGTTGATGGTCTTGGAAAACGAGTTGACCTTCTCCAGCGAAGTTGACCGCAACTATGACGATCAATTTGCCGTTAGCGGCGCAAAGATCGGTAATACCCTTAACGTTCGCCGTCCTGGTCGTTTCATTGGAACTACTGGCCCAGCATTGAACGTTGAGGATTTCAACGAGACTTCTGTGCCTGTCACTTTGACCACGCAGTTTCACGTTGATACCCAGTTCACCACGCAAGATTTGGCCTTGTCATTGGATATGTTCTCTGACCGAGTGCTGAAACCCGCTGTGGCTGCTGTTGCCAACAAGATCGACTTTGACGGTCTGACGATGGCAAAGAACAACACCGCCAACATCGTTGGTACGGCTGGAACGCCTCCCACCTCCTTGCTCACCTACTTGACCGCTGGTGCGTATTTGGACAGCGAGGGCGCACCCCGTGATGGTCGCCGTTCTTGCATTGTTGAGCCTTTCACGGGCGCAACCATTGTGGACAGCTTGAAGGGTTTGTTTGTCCCATCCGATGTGATTGGCAAGCAATACCAAAAAGGCATGATGGGCCGTGACTCTGCTGGTATGAATTGGAAGATGGACCAAAACGTTGTGAACCAAACCTTTGGTTCTTACACTGGTTTGACCCTTTCCACCAACACCACCAGCATCGGCATCAGCACAGGTTGGGCACAAACCAGCAGCGTCACCTTGGTGGCATCTTCTGCTTTGACCTTGAACCAAGGCGATACCATCCAGATCGCTGGCGTGTTTGCTGTCAACCCCCAAAACCGTTCTGCATACGGTTCGGGCAAGTTGCGTAGCTTTGTGGTGACCTCGACCACCGCTGTGGCTACTGGCGGCGGTACTGCCGTGACCGTTTCCCCTGCCATCATCACTGGTGGTCAGTTCCAGAACGTCACCATTACCACCACCAGCGCAACCGCAGTTGTGACCCCGTTCAACAACACAGGTACTGTGTCGCCCCAAAACATCGTGATGCACAAAAACGCATTCACCTTGGCTACGGCTGACTTGGAACTGCCTGATGGCGTTGTGTTCGCTGGTCGCGCAAGCGATAAGGAACTGGGCTTGTCAATGCGTGTGGTTCGTCAGTACACCATCAATAACGACTCTATCCCCACCCGTGTGGATGTGTTGTATGGTTGGGCTCCCCTGTATCCCGAACTCGCTTGCCGAGTTGCAGCTTAATCAACATTGAAAGGACTTTAATCATGTCTAATCCAGGCGCAGCAAGCACCACCACCAACCACCCCAGTAACTTGGCAACCAATCAGGCATTGCGCTTGATTGCCTCTGCCCAAGGCGTTAACCTCAATGCTGTTGCTGACACTATCGCCCCCATTTTGGTGGCTGGTAACGTCAGCGTTCAAAGCATCATTGTTGCAAACGCAAGCATCAGTTTGACCACGGCACAACTTGCCGTGTACACAGGCCCAAGCGCTACTGGTACAGCAGTGAAATCAGCATATGCGTTGTCGGGTAATAACTCAACCACCGCAGTTGTTGTGACCGCCGCAACCTCAACCGCATCGATTACGGGCACACCCCTGTATATTCGTTGCACCACCGCCCAAGGCGCTGCCGCAACCGCTGATGTATTCATCTACGGTTACGACCTGACGTTCCTGCCTTAAAACGGCATGAACTAAGTGAAAGAGCCGCCCTCAAAAGGGGTGGCTTTTTCTCTTTTGAAGCATATAATTTGATGAACTGAAAGGCCAAGCCATGTCCAATTACGCACAGATTTCTGCCACCGCAATGGTGAAAAATCAACCTGGAAAACTAAAAGGCATTTTTGTTAGCACCATATCCAGCACCCCCACCGTGACTGTGTACGATGCCCAGACCCCTGGCACAGATGTGAAAATCATTGACACATTCACCATGACAGCGGCAACAAACATCAATTTTTATGATGGCATCAACTGTGAAAACGGGTTGTATGTCGTGATTTCTGGAACTGCAAGCATCACGGTTTATTTCGAGTAAGCCATGACCACAGCGGTCACCCAGACCACTAATTTTGTCCCTGTGCAGGGCGTTTTTGCGCCCGAGCCTACCTTTGCCCTTCAGTACTTTGTTGGGCCAGCGGGAACGCCTTTCTACGGCCCAGAAAACGCCTCATTCACGAACATCAGCACGGTAACTGGCACGATTACCACAACCCCAACAGGCGACACAGACATTGCCAACAAGGGTTATGTGGATTCGGTGGCGCAGGGCTTGGATGTAAAAGCATCCTGTGTGTATTCGACCACCAACAACATCACGCTGTCAGGCTTGGCAGTACAAGCGGGGGGTGATTGGGTTGCCACGCTGACCGCTGGGGATAGGATTCTGGTCAAAAATCAGACTTTGAGCCAATTCAACGGCATTTATGTGGCGGCATCTGGCACTTGGGCACGATCTGCGGACATGAATGTTTGGGCAGAAGTTCCATCAGCGTTCACCTTTATCGAAACAGGCACAACCTTGGCTGATACGGGCTGGGTGTGTACCTCAAACCAAGGCGGCACAATTGATGTGACCCCAATCACTTGGTCGCAGTTTTCTGGGGCTGGGTCTTACTTGGCGGGTACAGGACTGACCCTGACAGGAAACACATTCAGTATCACCAACACAGCGGTGACTGCGGCGGCATACGGATCGGCCTCCCAAGTGGCGACTTTCACGGTCAATGCTCAAGGCCAAATTACCTTGGCGGCAAACGCCAGTATTGCTATTGCGGCATCACAGATAACCAGCGGCACGATTGACAGCGCCAGATTGTCGGGTAGTTATTCGGGCATAACTGGCTTGGGAACGCTTGGCGACTTGACGGTGACCAACACCATCACAGGGTCGGTATCGGGCAACGCTGGCACGGCTACAACGGCAACCAAAGCCACCAACATTGCGGGTGGTGCGGTTGGTTCTGTGCCATATCAATCAGCAACAGATGTAACAGCATTTTTGGCGGCTGGGTCTAATGGGCAAGTTTTGACCTTGGCTGGTGGCATTCCATCTTGGGCAACGCCTACCACGGGAACGGTTACATCGGTTGGCGGTACAGGCACGGTCTCAGGTATTTCCCTTAGTGGCACAGTAACCACCACAGGGAATTTGACTTTAGGCGGCACATTAGATTTGTCTGCGCCCCCTGCGATTGGCGGGACAACTGCCAACACGGTCAGAGGCACAACAATTACCGCAACGACTAAGTTTGTCGGGCCATTTTTTGAGGCTGCAACAAGTGCTGGCGGGGCTTTGCGTAATTCGGGCGGGACAAGTCAATTGTCTTGGGGCGCTGGTGGTGGTGACAATCTTTCATTGAGTGTTTCTACCAATATCAATGGTGCAAATGCACAGATTGACATTAGCCCAACGGGTACGGGTCATGTTCACATGAAGCCAACGGGTACAGGCGCAATTGAGATTGCCCCAACAAACCTTGGCACGATTAACAATATGTCGATTGGTGCAACCACAGCATCAACGGGCAAATTCACCACTATTGATTTCAGCAGCACTTTGGCTGTGTCGGGTGCAACTGGTTCAGCGGGGCAAGTTTTAACCTCTAATGGCGCAAGCGCCCCCACATGGACAACCCCCGTTGCCTATGCCACGGTCACAGATGACACCACCACCAATGCGGTGCGTTATCCCTTGTTTGCAGACCAAACCACGGGCAATTTAGTTACCACGCTGGTAAGTTCCACAAAGTACAACTTTAACCCCAGCACGGGATTGTTGACTGCCACAGCGTTTAGCGGGTCAGGGGCAAGCCTAACAAGTCTCCCAGCGGGTCAGTTGTCGGGCACGATTCCAAGCGGTGTATTGGGTAATTCAAGCCTGTACGTTGGCACAACTGCCATTGCGCTAAATCGATCAAGCAGCGCACAATCTTTGACGGGCGTAAACATTGATGGTTCGGCGGGGTCGGCAACGACAGCGGGAACCGCAACAAACGCAACGAATGTGGCAATAACTGATGACACCAGCACAGCGGCAGAGATGTATTTATCTTGGGTGACTACAACCACAGGAAATTTGCCAATCAAGGTATCATCCACTAAACTCAAATTTAATCCATCCACGGGCGTTTTAACCGCTACGGGCGGGGTCACAGGGGGCACATTCTGATGTGGAAAATCTTGGAAATCCAAGCCGATGGCGATCTGATCACAGGCGCACGGTATTTCTGCGCTAAAAACGGGGTGGAAACTGAAGGCTGGTGGAAGTTTGCCGAACCAAAGTTGACCGTGCCATTTGCTGATGTGACCGAGGATATTGTGATCGGCTGGGTGACCGCCGACATTGGCGCACAGGTCGAGGCCCGATTAAATGAACAAGCTGCGGCAACCCAGCGGGTGGTTGTCGCCCCCTGGTTGCCCCAGGTCTTTACACCGAGCATTTGAGGACAAACCATGAGTGTATTTTTATCACCAATCGGCGGCGCAGGGTGGCAGTTTTTCAACAACGATGGCACGGTTTTGTCGGGGGGATTGATATACACCTATTTGGCGGGGACAACAACGCCGCAAGTTAGTTACACAACAAGTGCTGGCAATGTTGCCCATTCAAATCCAATTGTTTTGAATTCTGCTGGGCGTGTGCCAACTGGTGAAATTTGGCTGACACCAACCCAATACAAATTTGCAATTTATACGGCAACAAGCACACTAATTGCAACTTACGACAATATTTCTGGCATTGGTGCGGCAGAGTATCAAGTTCAAAACTTTACTGGCACAGGGTCACAAACCATATTTACATTGAGTTCTGCATCATTGGGTGAAAACTTTACATTTGTGTACATCAATGGCGTGTATCAGCAAAAAAACACATATACGGTGTCTGGCACAACTTTGACGTTTTCCCAAGCGCCCCCATACACTTCAACAATTGAAGTCATGTTCAATTAAGGTTAAACATGGCACAAACAGGTTTTACCCCCATCCAACTGTATTTCAGCAGTACAACAACCAATGTGCCGTTGGCGGCAAGTCTTGCCAATGGTGAATTGGCGATCAACATCACCGATGGCAAACTGTTCTACAAAGACAATGCGGCGGCGGTGCAAGTCATTGGGTGGAAAGTTGTTCCAGCTACGGCTGGCGGAACGGGTCAAACTTCTTATGCGGTGGGGGACTTGCTCTATGCAGACACCACCACAACCCTTGCAAAACTGCCTGATGTAGCTACGGGCAATGCGCTTATATCGGGCGGTGTATCAACTGCGCCAAGCTGGGGCAAGATTGGTTTAACCACCCATGTTTCTGGTGTTTTGCCTGTTGCCAATGGCGGCACAAACGCATCTACTGCCAGCATCACATCGTTTAACAACATTACAGGGTATTCGGCATCAGGTGCGACAGGAACAACCACCACAAATTTGGTGTTTAGCACTAGCCCAACAATTACCACGCCCACATTAGCGGGTGATGTAAATTTAAGTACTGGCAATATTACCCAAGGCACATCTGCCAAAGGCATCAACTTCAGCGCCAACACTCCACTGGCGGGTAAAACTAGCACTCTGTTAAATTGGTACGAGGAAGGCACTTGGACACCAACAGCCATACCAGGCGCGGGTTCAATTACAACCTACGCATCTGGAGGCACTTACACTCGCGTGGGTAGACAAGTTACTGTAACCGCATACGTTGATCTGACCAACGTAGGTACAGCCAGCGGTACATTACAAATTTCTAATCTGCCGTTTGCAAATGGCGCTCAATCTGGTGCGGGATACCTTCAACAAATGGGCGCGGCGCGTGAAACAGGCGTTACGGGTGTAACTTATGCTTGCGTAATTGCGGGTGGTTCTCCCTATACCAGCATTTACATTGCGTCTGTGGCTGGAGGCGCAATTATATGGGCAAACACCTACCAATATGCTTTGTCAATAACTTATTACACAGCTTAAGGAATTAAAAAATGTCATTAACAAAAGTTTCTTATTCAATGATAACTGGCGCACCTGCCAACGTGCTGGATTTTGGTGCGGTTGGTGACGGTACAACAGATGACACTGCCGCTATTCAAGCGGCGTTAACCACGGGTCGTTCTGTTTATCTACCTCAAAATACATACGCCATTTCTGCAACTTTGCGTTTAAATTCTGATGGTCAGATTTTTTTTGGCGATGGTGATGGAAACACAAATGAACCTGCCCGATCTGTTTTAAAGTGGATTGGCGCTTCTAGTGGAAAAATGTTTTCTATTAGCAATGGAACAACAGAAAATTGGCAAAATTGCACAGTTAAAAATATTTGGTTTAACGGCAACTCTTTGGCAAACATTGCTATTGAAGGATATGCAGCAGCCGTATCAGGCGGTGCATGGAGGAATAGATATGAGTATCTTACAATTAGCGGATTAACAGGTGCTAACAGCACGGCTTTTAATCTTGGTTCGGGTTCTTTTCCTGATTTTGCCCATGACACAGAAATTAATAGCTGTTTTGTAATTGGTGCTGTTCGAGGCGCTATTGGCGCTGGCGCACTACAACGATTTAATAACACCACATTTTCACTATGTACCAATGCGGTGACAGGATTGGGTGGTTCTGCTTGGACTTTTGTTGGATGTGTGTTTAGTCAATCTGGTGCATACGATTTTAACGGCACAAATATTCAAGTTGCCAACTTTACAGGCTGTTGGTTTGAAGATAGCACAACAGGTATTTATCTAGCCACAACTTCGCACACTTGCAATTTTGATGGTTGCTATTTACAAACAAAATCTACAAATACGACTCAACTGATGAATATGGGGAATGCCGCTGGCAATTTCTCAATCAAAGGTTGTTTTGTTCCTGTGTCTAGCGGTTCAACATTGATTAAGAGTGTAAATGGTTTGTATGAATACGATGCTATGACTAGCAACGTGGTTCTTGAGCCTGGGTATAGATACCGTTCACAAGGTCTTGTTCGATCAGACAATGGCGCATTTGCGGCGGGCATAACCAGCGATCAAAATAACGCAACTGGTGATGGCACTGTTTTTTCATTAAACAGCAGTGCTTTTACAGAAGAATATGATTCGGGTGGATTTTTTAACGCTGCCACGGGTGTTTTTACAGCCCCATTGTTTGGCTATTATCAATTTTCTGGCGTTATTGCACTTGGCGATGTTGCCGCAGGGCACACATCGGCATATCTGTCTTTAGTCACAACTAGTGATGTATATACTCTTGGCGCAATAAACCCTGGTGCTGTTCGCACTGGCGGTGCTTCTCCAGACTATGTATTTTTACAAGGAACGGTTACTGTTTCAATGTCGCCATCAGACACGGCATATCTTCAAATAACGGTGGCAGGTTCAACAAAAACTGTTGATGTTTTATCAGGAACTACTGCTGTTGATTGGCGCACTCGATTTGAAGGTCGAATGATTTAATTTTTTCAAAAAGGTTTTTTATGTTTGAAAAACAAACTGTTGTTGACCGCATTGAAGTACTGGCAGATCAAACTGTTGCTGTGCGATATGTGGTGACCGTTCTTGAAGATGGCAAGCCTTTTGCCGAGCAGGTCAAAGGCAACTACTTTAAGCCTGGGGACGATTACAGTGCCGAGGATGCCAAGGTTCAAGCCATTTGCGTTGCCGTGCATACCGCTGATGTGGTGGCGGCATATCAGGCTGCACAAGCATTGCAAGAAGCGGCACAATTGCCAACATTGGAATAAATCATGACCCAGCCGATTGACATCATCACCCGAGCCATGAAGGATATTGGCGCTGTCGCCGCTGGTGAAGTGCCAACGGCAGACGAGGCGCAAGATGGTCTGGATATGCTCAATGACATGATCGCCCAATGGTCGAATGAAAACATGATGGTTTTCTATCGATCAGAGATCATTTTCCAGACCACGCAAAATCAGGTTCAGTACACCATTGGCCCAAGCGGTCAGATGGGGGCCACGTTCACGGGGTCTATTGCTGGCACAACCTTGACCGTCCCAGCTAATGGGGTGACCGCTGGCGGCATCAACATCGGTATGACGCTATCAGGAACAGGCATCACATCGGGAACAAGGATTGTGGGCTTCACAACGGGCGCTGGGGGCAATGTAAACGAAGGCGGGACGTATACCGTCACCCCAAGCCAAACCGCCGCTAGCACCACGATTACGGCCTACTATGAGCGCCCATTGTCAATTGAATCTGGCTTTGTGCGGGTGGCGACTCAGCAAGGCGGGACAAACATTGCGGGGGGTTATCTTGACTATCCCTTGTCGATTCTTAGCCTTGAAGAATATGAATCCATCGGCATCAAGCAATTAAATGGCCCTTGGGCAAAGGCGATCTACTATCAACCCTCTGAACTGCTGGGCACAATTTATGTGTACCCCAACCCGTCCCAGGGTGAATTGCACTTGTTCACCCAGACAATCTTCAGAGAATTTGCAACGCTAAACGACACCATCCAACTGCCCCAAGGCTACAACATGGCCCTGCGGTGGTGCTTGGCTGAACGTTTGCTGCCCATGTTTGGCAAAGTCAATCAGGTACAGATTGCCATGATCAACGCCTATGCGGGGCAAGGCAAAGCCACGGTCAAACGCACCAATATGCGCCCAGCCCAGATTTCACGATACCCTGACAGTCTAATGGTTGGCAGGGCTAGAGATGCGGGCTTTATTATGGACGGCGGCTTCAGATGATTTATAAAAAAATCATGATGGGGGATTTAGATAATGCCTGATTTTGGCTTTGTCGGCACATCCTACGTTGCGCCATCTATCTACCAAGGTGATCAAGAATGCATCAATTTCTTTGCTGAGATTGATACATCTAAGCAACCTGGGGACAGGGGCATTGTGGCGCTATACCCCACGCCTGGATTGACACAAGAAGCACAACTTCTGGCGGCAGAGGTGCGGGGCTTGCACACCATGTCAGGTGGAACTATCCTGATTGCGGTGGCTGGGAATCGGGTGTATCAGGTCAGCACGGCATTTGTTGCCACCCAGATCGGGACGCTCACCACCAGCACGGGGCAAGTGTCCATATCTGACAACATTGACTTGGGATATGGATTGACCGCCTATATTGTGGATGGCCCTAATCGGTATACCTGGGTTGTTGCAACCAACACATTCACCACCTTGCCAAGCACAGACGGCCCTTGGCAGGGTGCTTCTGTGGTTGATGTGGTTGACAACTACAACATCTATAACGAGCCAGGAACGCAAAACTGGGCGTGTACTGATCTGGGGTCTAGTCTATCCACCCAAGCCCTGTACGGCACGGCTGATGGGTCATCTGACTTGTTGGTGACGCTAATTGTGAACCAGCGACAGGTGTATTTAATTGGTGAAGTGACCACCGAGGTCTGGACAGATGTGGGCAACGTGATCGCAGGGATTACCAGTTTCCCATTCCAACGAGTGCCAGGGACTTCAAGTCAATCAGGTATTGTTGCCAAGTATTCACTGGCCCGATTGGGTGAAACATTTGCTTGTGTGGCAAAAGACAACAGAGGTGCGGCAACCATTGAAATGATGCAGGGTTATACCTGGGTCAGAATCAGCACCCACGCTGTTGAACAGTCATTGTTGAATTCTGTGGTTTCTGATGCCATTGCCTACACATACCAGATTGAAGGCCATGAAATGTATGTGGTCACCTTTCCCAGCGTTGGGGAATATGGCCTTACTTGGGTTTATGACCTGTCAACCAAAAGCTGGCACAAGTGGTTGGCTTGGGACTCAAATCTAGCAGTTTACAAACGCCATCGGTCAAACTGTGCGGCATTCTTTGCCAATAAAAACCTTGTGGGCGACTATGAGAATGGCAAGATTTACAGTTTGGATAATTCTGTATATACAGACAACGGCAACACAATCCGCAGACTGCGCCGAGCCATTCACCTAACCCAAGACTTACAACGCCAGTATTTTGATTCTTTTCAGATTCAGTTCCAGCCAGGGGTTGGGTTAAATGTGGGCCAAGGGCAAACCCCCCAGGCCATGCTGAGATGGTCAAACGATGGCGGTTCTACTTTTTCAAACGAGCATTGGGTCAGCATCGGCAAGATCGGTAACTATGTCAATCGTGCTTTGTGGCGGCGGTTGGGTTGGTCACGGGATAGGATTTTTGAGGTGGTGATTAGTGACCCTGTAAAAACGGTCATTGTGTCTGCCGAACTGAAAATGTCTGCTGGGGATAACTGATGGCAACCTCAATTCCAAACAGCAACATCAACATTCCCTATTCTGCGTTTCTTGACGAAACTACGGGACGGCCCAGCGTTCCTTGGTTGCAATGGTTGATGAATCCCAACATCATCACCTTGAATGTGGCAAACACCAACATTACGGGTGGCACAATCACCAATGTGACGATCAACAGTTCCACCATTGGCCTCACAACCCCTGCGGCGGGTAAATTCACTGATTTCACGGCTTTAAACGGTGTCAAAGGGGGCACGTTTTGAACGACCTTGACTTGCCTAGCCATGTCTCACGGGAACAAATAGAAAGCCTCCAGGCCCAGATGGTGACTATGCCACAGGCAGAATTGGTGACAGAACACCAGTTTAGCCCTGGTATGTATATGCGGAAATTGTTTCGACCTGCTGGGACGCTGATTGTGGGCAAAGTTCATAAAGAACCCCACTTCTTTTTATGTGCTAAAGGCGAGATAATCGCATGGACAGAAAGCGGCATGAAGCGCCTCCAGGCGGGGGATGTGATCGAATCCAAGCCTGGGACAAAGCGGGTAACTCTGGCTGTGACTGATGCCATTGGCATTACGATTCACAGAACTGATAAAACCGATCTTGATGAGATTGAAGCTGAATTGATTGAGCCAGATACAACAGCGTTATTTGATGCCAGAAATGACATTAAAAAGCTAAAAGGGGAATGATATGACTTGGGTTGCGGTAGCAATTGGCGGTAGCGCATTATTGGGCTACATGGGTTCGCAACAGCAAGCGGGTGCTGCAACATCTGCCGCTGGTCAGCAGTATGCGGCTACTCAAGAAGCTGCCCGTCAACAGCGGGAAATGTTTGACATTCTGAACAAGCAACAAGAACCGTATCGCGTTGCTGGAACTGGTGCGCTTACCAGAATAGGTCAAATGTTGCCGCAACTGACAGAACTTCCAGTGGGATACAAGCCATTTACCGCTGCCGATTTGCAGACAAATCTTGCCCCAAACTATGAGTTTATGAAGGGTCAAGGGTTAGGCGCAACCCGTCAAGCCCTAAACGTTGGCGGGGGTGGGTCTAATGTTGAACGAGGCGGGATTAAGTTTGCGGAAGATTATGCAAGCAACGCCTATCAAAATGCCCTTGATAACTACATGAGACAAGAGGCCCAAAAATTTAACCAACAGCAAACTGGCCTTGGAAACGTTTACAACCGATTGGCTGGAATCGCTGGCATTGGGCAAACCGCCACGGGTCAAACTGCAAATCTTGGACAAAGCACAGCATCAAATATTGGGCAATTGGGAATTGGGGGTGCATCTGCTCTTGGCGCTGGTCAAATCGGCGCTGCAAACGCTATGGCAGGGGGTATGCAGGGAATCGGAAACGCCGCAACCTTGGCATCTTTGTTGCGCCCACAAGCAGGAACTGCTGGGATGATGAACTTGCCCACGGGATATAGCGATCAAGGTTTTAGCCAATATTTTGTAGGATAAAACATGGCAACTTTTAATGTCCCAATGCTTGGCACAGAGATTAAACCTGTGCCCCAGACTTCCCTTGCCGATATGCTTGGCATTGCAAGGGGAGCGCAAGCCTATCAGCAAGCCCAGCAAGTCAACCCTTTAACATTACAGCAACAACAACAAGCAACCCGCACGGGTGAAATTGCACTTACTGTTGAAGAACAAAAAGACAAAGAGCGCCGCAATATGCAAACGGTTATGTCAGACCCAAATCTGTACACAACTAATGGCAAATATGACCCTGCAAAAGCGGCAAAAATTACAAGTGAAGTTGCGCCTTTAACAGGCTTGGCATACCTAAAAGACATGGCAAGTTCTTTTGGCGCACAGGAGGGCTTTAAGACTGCTGAAACAGGCACACAATCAGCGCAAATGAAGTTTGCTGGCGATCAAGTGATTGCAATTGCTAATCGTTTAACTGGGTTAATTAACAACCCATTGATCATTGCGGCAGAACAAAATCCTAACGAAATAGACAAAGACAAATTGACGGCAAGGGTTAAAAAGTATGCTGATGACCAAGCTGTTGCCTTGGGCATTCCAAAGGAAAAAGCCGATCAATTGATTGCCCCATATCTTGAACAAGCTGTAACCAACCCAGTGGGTTTGCGTCAGTTCTTAAAAGACAAGTTACTTTCAACCCTTGACCAAGGTTCGCGGTTGTCAGCATTGCAGCCAAGTGGTGTGCCAGTTGCAACTGGGGCGCAAACAGGCGTTGTGCAAACTGGTCAGTTTGGCCCTTATGCACCAGGGTCAGTTTTGCCGGGAACTTTGCAAGATGTGCAAGTGCCACCAACTCAACCACTTGTTACGTCAACAGGCCAAACGCAATTGATTGGCCCAATGTCTCAACGCCCAGGCAATCAACCTTTGGTTACAAATCTTGGCCCTGCACAAACCAGTTTGCTTGGCGCTGGCGGTGCAAACATTTCAGAAGATTTCAAAACCACTATGGCAG
>Ga0209551_1000049_pt1 | contig 34437 bp, 26 predicted proteins | sample LauGreSuBDMM15SD_2_FD_187568 | JGI IMG/M metagenome (GOLD analysis project Ga0209551, IMG submission 187568) | Freshwater lake microbial communities from Lake Michigan, USA - Su13.BD.MM15.SD (SPAdes) (version 3) | ecosystem: Environmental > Aquatic > Freshwater > Lake | place: Lake Michigan, USA... | reverse complement strand
ATGTTCCCGTGGACTTTGATGAGGTAGATTTAAGGCTTGAGCAGTATGACGAAGAAAAGCTACGGGGGATTTTTAGTGAGTTGGAGTTCCGCACCTTGGCCAATCGAATTTTTAAGGAAGCACCGGCCAAGAAGGCAGCTGCTCCTGCACCCGCGCAGATGGATCTTTTTGGGGCTCCTGCTCCTAGAGCCACAAGCTATGTAGCCGAAGAGGAATTGGAAGAGGAAGTTTCCATTTCGGAGCCAATTGTTATGGACACCATTCATAGTAATGCCCACCATTACCACAAAATCAAAGGGAATGCTGCCATTCAGGAGCTGGTGGAGTATTTGCTCTTGCAAAAAGAAATCTGCTTTGACACAGAAACAACCAGTTTGGACGCCATGAATGCCGAGCTGGTGGGACTATCCTTCTCCTATGTAGAAGGGGAAGCCTATTACATACCTCTGGAGGCAGATCGAAAGGATGCCCAAGCCGTGTTAGAAATCCTTCGCCCTGTTCTGGAAAATCCTGCGATCCTCAAAATCGGACAAAATATCAAGTATGATTTGCTCGTCCTCAAAAATTACGGGATCGAAGTGAAGGGAACCCTATACGATACCCTACTTGCGCATTACCTCATTGAGCCAGAAGGCAAGCACGGCATGGACTGGTTGGCACAGCAGTACCTGCAATACAAGCCCGTATCGATCACCGAATTGATCGGAAAGAAAGGCAAGGGTCAGGGAAATATGCGGGATGTAGATGAGGATGAGGTGTCAGCCTATGCATCCGAAGATGCAGACATTACCTTGAGATTAAAAGGAAAATTGGACCCGATCTTACTTTCCAATGGCTTGAAAAAATTGGTTGAAGAGGTAGAAAATCCACTGATCAGGGTGTTGACTGACATGGAGTTTGAAGGAGTTCGTATCGATACGGGGAGTTTGGCAGAGCTGTCTGTGTCTTTGGAACAAGAAAGCAAGGAAATTGAAAAGCGTGTGTATGAATTGGCAGGAGTAAGATTTAATTTGGCTTCCCCAAAGCAGCTAGGGGAAGTACTTTTTGAAAAGTTGAAACTTGATCCCAAAGCGAAAAAAACCAAGACTGGGCAGTATGCCACTGGAGAAGAAATCTTGAGTAAGATGGCCGATGAACATGAAATCGCACAGGCAATTCTCGAGCATCGACAGATGGTCAAGCTGAAATCCACCTACGTGGATGCGCTGCCTACGATGATCAATTCCAAAACAGGAAGAATTCATACCACCTACAATCAGTTTGTAGCGGCGACAGGGCGCTTGTCTTCGATCAACCCCAACTTGCAAAATATCCCAATTCGTACCGCTCGAGGAAGAGAAATCCGAAAAGCATTTGTACCTAGAGACGAAAATTACGTGTTACTTTCTGCCGATTATTCACAGATTGAACTGCGCTTGATGGCGGCATTTTCTCAGGATGAGTCCATGCTTGAGGCTTTTAGAACAGGGCGAGATATCCACGCCACTACCGCAGCCAAAATCTTCAAGGTTCCCTTGGATGAGGTGACAACTGACATGCGGAGAAAGGCTAAAACAGCTAATTTTGGCATCATCTACGGCATATCTGCCTTTGGCCTGGCTCAGCGACTCTCCATTCCTAGAGGGGAGGCAAAGGAAATTATCGATTCCTACTTTACGGAGTTTCCTGCGGTCAAACAGTACATGGATGGGGCTATTGAAAAGGCCCGCACCCAGGAGTATGTGGAAACAATTCTTGGTCGCCGTCGCTACCTGCGTGACATCAATAGCCGCAACATGACCATGCGCGGTTTTGCAGAGCGAAATGCGATCAATGCCCCTCTTCAAGGATCAGCCGCAGATCTCATCAAAGTTGCCATGATCCACGTGCATGATTGGATGAAAACGAAAAATCTAAAGTCCAAAATGATCCTTCAAGTACACGATGAATTGGTGTTTGATGCGCATAAGGACGAGGTGGAGCTACTCAAAAAAAACATCCCTGGTTTGATGTCCAATGCCATTCCGCTACCCGTGCCGATTGAAGTGGAAGTTGGTGTGGGGACGGATTGGTTGCAAGCGCATTAAATATTGTACGAAGTACTATGTACTAGGTACCAAGTATGAATTTCTGGAATCCTATTAATTCTGGTTTTTGATTACTATAGGTCTATTTCTATGGAAATAGAATGTTCATTTAGAAAATACTTTGTATCTAGCCTGCCTGCCGCAGGCAGGTACTTTGTACCTTGTACAAACTTTAATTCCTTTCCCTTGGCTAAAGCAAAAACCACCTTTTTCTGTCAAAACTGCGGGGCTCAGAGCCCTAAATGGATTGGTAAATGTCCTTCCTGTGGAGAGTGGAACACTTATGTAGAAGAGATTATTCAAAAAGAAGAGCCTGGAAAAGGGAGTTGGAAACCGCAGGGTTCCGGACTCAAAAAAGCGAGTATCCCCAAAAAAATTGATGAGGTCAACTACGAGGAACAGCCTCGTTGGATTACTTCCGATCCGGAACTGGATCGCGTGCTGGGCGGAGGAATTGTCTCGGGCTCCTTAGTGTTGATTGGAGGCGAACCAGGAATTGGGAAGTCTACGCTAATGCTTCAGATTGCCCTGATGCTTAAAGGCAAAAAAGTGCTTTACGTATCTGGGGAAGAAAGTGAAGCCCAAATCAAGATGCGCGCGGATCGAATGGCGGCAAAAAACCCGGATTGCTACGTGCTTTCTGAAACGAATACCCAGCAGATTTTTCAGCAAATCGAGGCGCTGAACCCTGATTTTTTGGTCATTGATTCCATTCAAACGCTTCACAGTCAATACGTAGAATCTGCAGCCGGCTCGGTTTCCCAGGTGCGTGAATGCACTGCAGAGTTGATGAAGTTTGCCAAGGAAACAGGCACCCCCGTGTTTCTCATTGGCCACATCACCAAAGATGGCTCCATAGCTGGGCCTAAAGTCCTGGAACACATGGTGGATACCGTACTGCAGTTTGAGGGAGACCGGCACTTGACCTACCGCATCTTACGAACTTCCAAAAACCGCTTTGGTTCTACCCACGAACTTGGGATCTATGAAATGCGTGCAGAGGGATTGCGGGCCGTTTCCAACCCTTCGGAAATCCTACTCACGCAGCGAGAGGAAGTCCTCAATGGGGTAGCTATCGGTGCGATGCTAGAGGGCAACCGCCCCTTATTAATTGAGATTCAGTCTCTAGTGAGTCCAGCGACCTACGGCACTCCACAGCGAAGCAGTACGGGGCACGATGCGAAGCGACTCAACATGCTTTTGGCGGTATTGGAAAAACGGGGAGGCATGCGCCTCGGTCAGCAAGATGTGTTTTTGAATGTGGCAGGAGGCCTCCGTGTAGACGATCCCGGACTAGACTTGGCGGTCTGCGCCTCTCTCATTTCCAGTTATGAGGATACGCCCGTTTCAGAGCAGATTTGCTTCGCCGGAGAAGTGGGCTTGGGTGGAGAGATCCGTGCCGTGTCTCGTATAGAAAATCGCATTGCAGAAGCGGAGAAGCTTGGCTTCAAAAAAATTATGGTTTCCAAGTATGCGGTCAAAGGATTGGATTTGAGCAAGTTTAAAATCCAAATTATCCAAGTGAGCAAGTTGGAAGAGATGTATCAGTTGATTTTTTGAGTTTGTCTTTTGTTGAAAAATGGGAACTGATCCTTATTCCTACTAAAAAGTCAAGCCTTGATTGATGCAGTTTTCTTGATACTAGTCAAGTTCCTTATCTTTAAGAAATAATCTTACATTTCTTCCCTATGTCCCAAAAGGAACCTATCCCCGACCAATCCCTAGACCCAAAAGATTGGGAAGCCATGCGCGCACTCGGCCATCAGATGGTCGATGACCTCATTGACTATTGGGCGGGCATCCGTGAGCAAAAAATATGGAGACCCATCCCAGACGAGGTAAAACAGGTTTTTGATCTGCCTATTCCGGAAGAGGGACAGTCCCCAGAAGAGGTATATCGGGAGTTTAAGGAGTATATTTTTCCCTACAACAAGGGCAATGTCCACCCTCGATTTTTTGCATGGATCCAAGGAACGGGTACTCCCATGGGAACCTTTGGCGACTTGCTTGCTTCGGGAATGAATCCCAATACCGCCATTGGCGAGCATTCGGCCATGTATGTGGATCGGCAGGTGGTGAACTGGTGCAAGCAGCTGATGAATTTCCCTGCTGAGGCTTCAGGGATATTGGTCAGTGGAGGTTCAATGGCCAATATTACGGCGCTAACCGTTGCTAGAAATTCCTTTGGGGAAGAAAAAATACGCCAGAGAGGGCTCAAGGCAGCTTCTGGTCAGCTGCTCATTTACTGCTCGGTAGAAACGCACTCCTGCATCCAAAAGGCTGCGGAAATCATTGGACTTGGGACGGATGCCGTACGAAAAATAGGGATAAACGAACGTTTTGAACTAGATGTCACGTTGCTGAAAGCTCAATTGGAGGCCGACATTCAGGCAGGATTCCTTCCCTTCTGCGTGGTGGGCACCGCAGGCACCGTCAATACAGGCGCTATCGACCCCATGGATGAGTTGCTGGAGATTTCAAGAGCTTATCAACTTTGGTTTCATGTGGATGGTGCTTATGGGGCATTGGCCAAGCTTGACCCGATCTATGCTTCAGCATTGCGTGCTATAGAAGAAGCAGATAGCCTGGCATTTGATCTTCACAAATGGCTCTATGTTCCCTATGAAGTGGGCTGCACCTTGATTAGGGACGCCAAAAAACACCGAGATTCTTTTGCCATTACGCCAAATTACCTCTTGCAGGAGAAGCGTGGCCTTTCGGGTGGCTTGGATTCCATCAACAATTACGGATTTGAGCTTTCTCGTGGCTTTAAAGCCCTAAAAGTATGGATGTCCATCAAAGAACAGGGTAGAGCAAAGTATGCGGCCATGATTGCTCAAAACAACCGCCATGCAGCCTATTTAGCAGCCCTAGTGGAGCAAAACCCATACCTAGAACTTACGGCTCCTCTTTCCATGAGCATTACCTGTTTTCGAATGATTCAGCCCGGATGGGAGGAAAAAGCCCTTCAGGAGCTGAACAAAGAAATCCTACTTCGATTGCAGGAAGAGGGCATTGCTTCGCCGAGTTCAACAATCTTGAATGGAAAGTATACCCTGCGTGTGGCAAATACGAACCAACGTACCCGAAGCGAAGACATGGAGCTGTTGGTGCGGGAGGTGCTGCGCTTAGGAAAGTCTATTATTACCGGAGGCTAGGGCCCAACTTGGCTCAATTTTCGCTGTGTAGGGGTACATAGTGTAAACCAAACCAATTATGCGAAAAGGAAAACGAGTTATTCTGATTTTTGCAGCCCTATTTTTTGGCGCAATTACCACACAGGCACAAGAACTTGGCCTAAGATTTGGGCATATCAACGGCAACGATGTAGCCCTAGATGCGATTTTCTCTACCGGAGAGTTTAGCAGGGTCCACGGTAACCTAAGCTTTGGGCAGAATGGCCTCGGATTGGATGCGCTTTGGAACCCGATTTACGATGACATTCCAGATACTGATTTCAAGTGGTATGCGGGCTTTGGACCTTCTGTGTACTTGTCAGACAACTTTAGACTAGGAGCTGCCGGAGAAGTAGGTGTAGAATATGCCTTTCCAGAGGTTCCCATTACCCTAGGTCTGGATTTTAGGCCTTACCTGTTTTTGGTGGAGGTCACCGAATTTAGAGCTGGCTTTGGATTCAATGCCCGCTGGAGATTAAACTAATTGTTCCCCTTATTTTTGGAACCCGCCTACTTCTAGGCGGGTTTTTTTTTCTTAAAATTCAACGATCAGCCCAATGGTTGGAAGTATGGAGCCGGCCGGGTTGGATACTGTTTTGAGCTGGTAGCGGCTAGGATCAGTAGGATTCACTGCAATAGCTCCTTGTGCATCTCTTACCGGAAGGACTAGCGGGGCTTGCTCTGCCACATAGTTGTAGGCGTTCTGGATGTCTACGTACCAGTTGAGGCTCCAACGGTCATAGAAGTATTTTTTATCTAGGCGAATATCCAGTTGGTGAAAGGGCTTGAGCCGTTGGCCGTTGATCTGGGAAAAATTTAAGATGGCGGAATTTCGGAGGTCCCAATTGCTGCGAAGGCTGGAAGAAGCAAAGTCGGTAGGAGTGTAGGGTGTACCTCCCAGAAATCTCCAACGACCTCCAACCTCCCAGTTTTTAGCAAAGCGCTTGCCTGCTGTCATGCTGACGATAAATCGGTTGTCCCATGAGGAAGGGATTTGCCCTTGGCTATTGGGATTGGAAAACTCAGACCGTACCAAGGTCAAGGAGGCGATTCCATAAAAATTGTTGTACAGACGCTGTTGGGCTAGAAACTCCAGTCCATAGGCTCTTCCTGTGGAATTCGATAAGACTGGTTCATTGCCGATAGCTCCGAAGTCTGCTCCCAGATTCGCCAAAGAGATTCCATTTTGTATCGAAGTGGGATAATTGCTGTATCGCTTGTAGAATGCTTCGGCTGTAAATCGTCTTGCTTTTTCAGGCATCAGGTATTCAATGCCCCCAATCAGCTGTGCGTTTCGGATAAATCGAACGTCACTATCTTGGTTTACATAGGCTCCTGCAACGTTTTGAAACCCGAGAATGGTGTAGGCAGGGCGCTGGTAGTAGATGCCGGCATTTGCTGTGGCAAAAAGATTGGATTTCAGTTGGTAAGAAACAGAAAATCGAGGGCTCAACTGGTTGAGTGGATTGGATGCAGTTTTGGCAAAGTCAGATCCATCCATTCGTATCCCTCCACTTAGCAGGAGTCGCTCGTTTAGCCAATTTTTGGTGCCCGATACAAATGCTCCATAGCTGGTGTAGTTGGAGGTAGCCAAGATATCAATGGTGCCTCCAGTTTGAGAGAGTACAGCTCGATCAAAGTTATCAATCAAGTACCTGGAATATTCCAGATTGACTCCATATTTGAGGCTGTACCCCTTTCCGAAAATGCTGTTTTCTGCACGAAACTTATTTTCTGACTCCTGCGAGCGGTACTTGAAAAGCAGATTTTTCTCATCCCCTTCTTGATTACCAGCATATTTATAGGATTCGTTGTTGAGCATATTTCTGCTGAGCACAAAGGTCCAAAATCCGTTGTCACGAAAGCGTTTTAGCTTGGCCCCAGTCGTGTAGTTCCATTGGGATTGTACCGGAAGGACATTCAAAAGGTAGAGCCGGTTGTCTTTTTCGAGCTCGGTCTCCTCTTCTGGAGCATCATCGTTGAGCACAAATTGACCGGTGGCGCCAATACCAATGAAGGTTAGTTCTGTTTTTTCATTGATTTTGGTGGTAGTTTTTACCTGAGCATCATTGAACGTAGGTAGAAATGGAAGTTTTAGCAAGCGGAATAATCCTTGGAGGTAGGATCTTCTTGCGGATAGCGAATAGGTCGTTTTTGGAGAGAGAGGTCCATTATTGGAAAGTGTGAGTTCGGATGCACCAACCGTCAGCTGGGTAGCCATGCGGTCTCTTCTTCCTTCTTTCAGTTGTATTTCAAAAAAGGAACTTAATCCATTCATTCTGTTGGCAGGAAATCCTCCGGTAATGAGATCAACGCTTTTTATCAGATTGACATTTAGAATACCTACTGGACCTCCCGAAGATCCTTGTGTGGCGAAGTGGTTGATGACGGGAACTTCAATTTCGTCTACAAAAAAGCGGTTTTCGTTGGGCGCTCCCCCACGGATCAAGATGTCATTTCGGAAACTTGGTGTGCTTGCCACGCCAGGGAGCGATTGGATCACACGAGAGATGTCTCGATTTCCTCCAGGATAGCGCTCGATTTCGTTGGTATTGAGCTTTCGTACGGATAGGGGCGTTTCTTCAGAGCGGGTAAATTCACTGCTGACCACCACTTCATTTAGTTCGGACGCGTCTTCTAAGAGGCTAAAATCCAGTTGAACTGGCTTGGCTAAACTTACTTGAATTTCAAATGCGGTCGAGGATTTATAGCCTACATAGCTGGCCCGTACATTGTAAAGTCCCGCAGGGATGTTGCTGATTTCGTAGAAGCCCTCTTCGTTAGTGATCGCTCCGAGTTCCGTGTTGAGCAGGAGAACATTGGCAAATGGAACAGGCTGGTTGTTGATGGGATTGGTGATTTTTCCTCGGATTATACCTTGTCCCATACTAGTTAGGGAAAGGAAAAAGAGGAATCCAAAAAGACCAATAATTCGCATAGTGAGGTGTGGCTTAGTGCTTCAATTAAATGATGAGGTAGTGTTGGTTAGCAAACGTTATGCTACCTGTTTTTCTTTCACTTTCCATAGACGCCACCAAGGTGTGCCGGGGGAGTCGTGGTGCTCAAAGTGGTACCCAAAAAAGTAACAGCTGATGAAGGCCCATACATGGTTTTTGGCCTGTGAGCTGGAATGATGCGCATTCGTCTGTTCGCCCATGTGAGGAAGATAAGTACCGAAGAAAAACAGCTGTAGTGTAGAAAGCCCAGCTGGAACCATCCAGAAGAGGATCAAGTTTTCGGTGGGAAGGACAAGCTTGAGGAGGTTGAAAGTAACTGCCATCAGGAGAAACTGCCAGATGTTGAGGTACTGAAAAATAAAGCTGAGGTACCAGCGGAAAAACTTGCCTGAGGCATGGTAATCGGGGTCCTTGTCCGTTGCCACGTAGCGGTGGTGCTCGTGGTGCTTGGGAAAAAGCTTCCAATAAAAGTTGTAGGAAAACAGGAGCGCTGCGATCCATCCGGTCACATGGTTTGCTTTTTTATTACTCGAAACAATGCCGTGCATCGCATCGTGTGCCGTAATAAAAAGACCGGTGTATAGGTGGGTTTGTAAGAGAATGGCGAGGTAGGTCAGTGGGTTTTCCCAAGACAACTCCCAGGTCAGCAAGAAAGCCAAAGAAAGGCCCCAAGCGAGAATGATGCCCCAACCGATCAAAAGACCTTTTGGATCTACGGAATATACGTTCGGCTTAGCCTCCATGTGGGGGAGATTAAAATGTTAAAATGCGCTCCCGAACCTGCTCCATCAACCACAATGGGGTGGAGGTTGCGCCGCAGATGCCGACACTGTCACCAGGAACAAACCAATCCGCTTCAATTTGGTCAGCGTTGGATACAAAATGTGTGCTTGGGTTTTTTTCTTTACACACGTTGTATAGCACCTTGCCATTAGAGGATTTGGTGCCACTTACAAAAATGATTTTATCAAATTTTTCTGCGAAAGAACGAAGTTCTTTATCTCGATTTGATACCTGTCTACAAATGGTATCGTTGGTATGAACCGTGATTCCGTTTTCACGAAGAATTTGATTGATCTCGTAAAACTTATCTGTGCTTTTTGTGGTCTGACTATACAGGGTGATATTTTTTGGAAGGTTGGGAATGTCCAATTCCGAAATGTCTTGAAATACTACTGCTTTGTTATTGGTTTGTCCCAAAAGGCCAATCACTTCTGCATGGCCATGTTTCCCGTAAATGTAGATGTTGTCCTCCTTGTCAAAGGAGTTTTTGATGCGGTTTTGAAGCTTAAGCACCACGGGGCAGCTTGCATCGATGAGGGTCAGGTTATTTTTAATTGATAGCTCGTAAGTGGAGGGAGGCTCACCGTGTGCACGAATCAAAACCTTTTCATCTCTCAGTCCAAGTAAAGCCTCATGATCAATGATTTTTAACCCTTTTCTGGTTAGTCGGCTGACTTCTTCGTCGTTGTGTACGATATCACCTAGGCAATAGAGATAGCCTTGCTCCTCAAGAATTTCTTCCGCCATTTCTATGGCGTATACTACCCCAAAGCAAAAGCCCGAATGATCATCTATTTGAACCTGTAGGTTTTTCATGATTCAATTAACCGCGAAATGGGAGAAATTGTTTGCCTACCTCTAAGGTACTCAAAGATGCTGATGTTCATTAAGAACATAATCATGGAGTAGATGAGGTCTTCAATGGGAATGGTCCAGATTCGAATCCCTAAGTTTTCTGCATTGTTGTAGATCACGACTGGCTCCTCGGTAAGTCCTCCTGTAAGGATGCCATTGCAGAGGATGAGGGGGATGAGGTGAACCAAGTAGGCAAAAATAAAGCGGCCCAAGTACTTTTCTTTGAAGATTAGGTAATGGACAATTAAGGTTAAAGCCCCGATTAAGAAGTTAACCGAAGTATACCACTTGTCAAGGTGTAGAATGCTCATTACCAAGAGAAAAGGCGCCAAGATCCAGACAAAGGCCTTTCCGAATGGAAGAAAATGATCCTTTGGGAAGAAGTAAATCAATACTTCATAAATGAATACGGATGAAAAAGGGACGATAAAGAAAAAAAGCCATTCTTCAATCGGAAGATCTAGGAAGAAAAATCCCAACACATACCGGGTATTAAATTCCCAGACACCCAGGTTGGTAAACCATACATCCCAAACGATAAAAAAAGCTGCAGTCACTACTAAGGCAGGAAAAAGGTATTTCCATTGAGAAGAATAGCGGATGCGGTGCTCAAAGGATTGGGCTAGTGGGTAGCTGATTGCAAAGAGAAGGATACCTAGGTACAGATACTTTTCCATTAGGAGAGGCCAAGTTTGTTTTCCACATAGCTACCAAAGAGGAGGCTCAATTTTTTAGCGTTGGGAATGCGTACCCGTTGCCGAGTTATGGTCTCTGGGGGGAGCTTTTTTATCTTATCAAATAGCTTTTGATAGTAGAGGTAAGCGACCTTAACTCCAAGTTTAGCACCTGCTGGAAGCCCAGCAATCCCAATTAAGGAGTCGTCGAAGTCTTTTTGGATATCCGCTTCGATGAGTGTTTTGACCGAGGCATCGAACTGATTGAAATCTACTCCTGGAAAATAAACCCTTCCTCGCTCCTCGTAATCACTTTTAATATCTCGAAGGAAGTTCACCTTCTGAAAAGCAGCACCCAATTTGCAAGCAGGTTCTTTTAGTCGTTGGTATTCCGCATCATCCCCTTGGCAAAACACCTTTAAACACATCAGGCCTACTACTTCTGCGGAACCATAAATGTACTCATGATAGCGGGAGTCGTTGTACGTTTTGAAGTCCAAGTCCATCTCCATGGAGTGAAGGAACGCTTCAATTAGGTCTTTGTCGATCTGGTATTTGTTGACAATCAACTGGAAGGCATGCAAGACCGGATTGAGGGATATTTTAGCATCTATGGCCTCGTAGGTGTCTTTTTTGAAGCGATTCAAAAGCGCTTGCTTGTCCTGATCATGAAAGGTATCTACAATCTCATCAGCATACCGCACAAAGCCATAAATGGCATAGATGGGCAGATGGAGGCTTTTGTCTAAGGTTTTAATCCCCAAGGTAAAGCTAGTGCTGTAGCGCTCAGTGATGAGCTTACTGCATTCCAAGGTGGTTTGATTATACAGAGAAATGGCGTCCATTAATGCAATATACCTGTTTGTTCACAAATTATTTTCTTTCATCACCTCTTTGGCCACCACCTGACCTGAAATAAGCGAAGGAGGAACACCAGGCCCTGGAACAGTCAATTGGCCCGTATAGTACAAGTTGCTTACCTTTTTGCTCTTTAGGCTAGGCTTCAATATGGCGGTTTGCAGAAGGGTATTGGCTAGGCCATAAGCATTCCCTTTGAAGGCATGGTAATCCGACTTGAAATCGTTGTGTGCATAGGATCGCTTGAAGACGATATGCGAGCGGATCTCCTGACCCGTTATTTTTTCCAAACGATCTAGAATCATGTGGAAGTATTTTTCACGCATCTCCTCAGTATCTTCCAAATCCGGAGCGAGTGGAATAAGTAAAAACAGGTTTTCCATTCCTTCAGGAGCCACGGTGGGGTCGGTAATGGAGGGGACGGAAGCATAGAAAAGAGGCTTTTCTGGCCACCTTGGGTTGGTGTAGATGGCATCTGCATGAGGCCCTAGAGGCTCATCAAAGAATAAGTTGTGGTGCCTTAGATTTTTAAGTCGCTTATTTACGCCAAGGTAAAAAAGCAAGCTTGAAGGAGCCATCACGCGCTTGTTCCAATAGTCTTCGGTATAGTTGCTGTACGCTGGATCGAGCAGGTGCTTGTCCACGTGGTGGTAGTCAGCCCCTGCCACGATGATGTCTGCTTGTATCCGCTCCCCTGAACGCAGCACAAGGCTTTGCGCTTTGCCATTGGCAACTTCAATTTTTTCTACTTCTGAATTGTACTTGAACTGTACCCCTTTTTCTTCTGCCAAGGAAACCATCCCTTTGATGATCTCGTGCATCCCTTTTTTAGGATACCAAGTACCCAGAACAATGTCTGCATAGTTCATCAAACTGTATAGCGCGGGGATGTTGTTGGCAGTTTCTCCGAGAAAAAGAACGGGAAACTCCATTAGACGAACGATCTTGTCGTGCGAAAAATAGCTGCGTACATGCTTGGACATGGACTGGAAGATATCCATCCGAATCATGTCTAGAAGTAGGCGTGGAGAGGTAAATTCGAACAAGGACCTGCTCGGGCGGCGAACCAAGTCGTGAATGCCTACCTCATATTTGTATTTGGCCTGGGCAAGAAACTTGTCCAAATTGGCAGCTGCTCCAGGCTCAATGGCCTCGAGCATGGCTCTGAATTCGTTTAGATCGGCAGGGATGTCGAGCGTATCTTGCTCCCCATAGATGACGGCATAGGAAGGATCCAACCGGATCAGGTCGTAATAGTCCGAAGGCTTCTTGTCAAAGTTTGCAAAGTAGCTCTCAAAGACATCAGGCATCCAATACCAGCTGGGACCCATATCAAAAACAAAACCCTGGTGCTCGAACTTTCTTGCTCTGCCACCAGGGGAACTATTTTTTTCAAGTAAGGTAACGGTACAGTTTCCCTTATCTGCCAGGTGTGTAGCTGCGGAAAGGCCGGCAAAACCGGATCCAATCACTACCACATGCTTTTTAGACATAGAATTAATTTTTGTGCTTGTAGACCATCAGGTCTACTTTCAATAGCTTGCGGGCAATATGGATTCTATTTTTGACTGTTCCAATAGGAATCTGAAGCTTTTCCGCAATTTCATGATACTTAAATCCTCTGAAATGCATCAAGAAGGGAGTACGATACACCTCGTCCAACTTTTGAATGGCCTGCTGAATGTCATCCATTGTGAAATTGCCAAACACACCGTTGTCAATAAGAGCATCACTCGAGTTGAGGTAATGGAGATTGTCAGTAGTGTCTACAAAAGTACCCCTTCTTACCATTCTTTGGTAATTGGTGATGAAGGTATTCTTCATGATTGTATACAACCAAGCTTTTAAGTTGGTGCCCTCAGTGAACTTATCCTTGTTGGTAAAAGCTTTGACCATGGTGTCCTGAAGCAAGTCATTGGCATCGTCCACGTCCCGAGTAAGCTTCATGGCAAAGGGCTTAAGTGAGCTAGAAAGCTTTTGAAGCGAATAGCTAAATTCTAGAGTGGTCATGGATATGAGGTTTTGTTTAATCAAACGTAATAAGGATTAAACAAAAAACAAAAAATTTATCTAAAAAAAAATAAAAAAAATTAAACAAAAAAAGACAAATTGGAATTTATGGGCGTAAAAAAAGCCTTATTTGTTAAAAAAGGCCCCTTTTAATAAAAATACTTTTGTTTAATTAATAGTCCAATCTGTTTAACTATTTCTCCTGGTAAACTTGATCAAGTTCTTCCAACAGATCTTTGATATCTCGGATGTAGCTCAACTGACTCACATTGGCTGGGAAGCTTAGGTCTTGGCCTAGCACTTGGTAGCCCGTGACCAAAATGTGGGCGCTGGTAAATCTTTCGGACAGTGCCTGAATGTAATCCTGTACGTATTCGGAAGAAGGAGAAGTGGTGATTGCGGTAAAGAGGTATTCGGGCTGATGTAACTTATACACCGACAACAAATCTTCATTGGGGGTACTTTGGCCCAGATAGATGACTTTATGTCCTTTGCATTTGATCAAATAGCTCGCGAAAAGGATGGAGATTTCATGGAGCTCTCCCTCTGGAAGGAAGAGCAAGAATTTTTTTCCACCCTGCTTTTGGATCTGTCCGTCTATGGCCACAATTAATTTTTGTCGTACCAGATTGGACATAAAATGTTCTTGTGCAGGATTGATCGCACCAGTCTGCCAAAGAATCCCAATTTTGGACATAAAGGGATAAATGATATTGAGCATGGTCTGCTCAAAACCGAGTTTCAGGATATTGGTACTTAATATTTTGTCAAAACGCTCTTCGTCCATTTCGATCATACAAATCGTCAGGGCATGGATTTGGTCGTCATGGGTCAGTGATCTATCGGTTAGCTTTATGACTTCTTCCCGTAGCTCATTGGGAGACATGGAAGCGATTTTGCTAATCTTCACCCCGTTATCATTGAGCAAAGCCACATTTAAAATTAGCTTCAAGTCATCGTCGTCGTAATAACGGATGTTGGTGTCTGTTCTTTTCGGCTGCAACAGGTTGTGCCGCTGCTCCCATATCCGCAGGGTATGCGCTTTGATACCAGATAACTGTTCGAAATCTTTTATTGAATAGGTGCTCACTTTTGTCTCGAGTTAAAAAATTCTTTGGGGACTAAGAATAAACCAAAAGAAACTGCATCCTCCTTTTGGTTGGTTTTATGATGCGCCTGATGCGCTTTGTATATGCCTTTCAAAAATGGGTGCTTTGGTTTACTAAACCAGGTAAGACGTCTATGGACCAGTACGTCGTGAAGTACAAAATAGAGTCCTCCATATAAGGTAATCCCTACTCCCATCCAGAAGCGAAAATCCAGTGACTCTGCTCCCAGAATAATCATCACGACAGCAACCCCTCCAAAAAGCAGGGAAAACAAATCGTTCCACTCAAAGAAAGACTTGGAATGTTGGTGGTGGGTCTTGTGTATCATCCAGAGCGGCCCATGCATCAGATACTTGTGAATAAACCACCCGGAAAATTCCATGGCAGCAAATCCAAGAGCGATATAGATGATAGGTAGCAACATTAAATGGAAAACTATGAGGGAAAGTATTTTGTTCTAAATGATGGCAAAACACCTGCCATTCAAGGGAGTATGGTAAAATTTAAAAACGCGAAAAACAAAATCCATGTGATTAACAGGAAGGTGGATAGCGGGTTATACTTTTCAAAATTGGCTTTTCTCCAAATCAGCTGCACGAGAAAAGAAATACCAAACCAACCTAAATAATTACTCAAAGGGATAATCTCCCATTTCCATGCCCAAAAATCTAAGGATACCGCCACAGGCTCTAAAATATAATCCAGTGCGGTCATGGCTGCGGCTCCTAAAAATGCGGCATACCAGTCGTTTGAAACTTTATGAAAAACCGATCCAGTAAGGTAGCTAAGTATAAACCAATTGACTCCGATCACGATGGGAACTTCCCACAGCTTAACACCCAGAGTAGGCCCATACACATAGTCTCCATACAAATACCCGGTATGAATTCCGATCAGCTCGGAGCCAAAACCTATCCAGAATGCCGCTGCAGCAAAAATCGGAAATGCCTCGGTCCATCCTCGGTGGTAGACCAAAATAAGTACCATCGTGGCCAACAAATGAAAGGGTGTCAACCTCAAAAATAAGTCTCGATACTCGGGTAAACTGAGTCCAATTGCCCCAACCACATGCAATACAATCAAGATAATTTTCCCGATCCACACGCGAGATTGCAGTGTTTTTCCTTCGTGGGTATCTAGTGTAGGCATAGTTGATGGACCTTGAGAGGTATTCTGTTTGGGATTTCTAACTTTGTGGGTAGAAAATTGTTCCACACAAAAGTAAGTAAAACCCAGCGCTCAGAACATGATCCTCTACAATATTACCTTTAACCTTAGTCCGGACATTGAAGAAGACTTTCTCTCTTGGATGAAAGAAACCCATATTCCCGAAGTCTTAAACACGGGCAACTTTACCTCCCACGTGTTTTACCGTCTGGTGCACCATTCGGAAGATGGCTCGGTCAACTACTGCATTCAGTACTTTACCGACACGATGGCTCAGATGCTGGACTACGAAAAAACCCATGCGCCAGGCCTGCGTGCAAAAACGCAAGCGCGCTACCAAGATAAGGCCATTGCTTTTCGTACCTTGTTGGAAACGGTTTAAGCCATGTCAAATGCAATCAAACTCTTTGTCAGCCTCTTACTTCCCCAAATTGCAGGAGGTTTAGGCGCATTTTTTACGCTAAGCTCTGTACAAAGCTGGTACCTCACGCTCAATAAACCTTCTTGGAATCCCCCTAGTTGGCTCTTTGGTCCGGTATGGACGACCCTCTATGTCTTGATGGGAATTGCCTGCTTCCTGATCTGGAAAAGTGAATATCCACGCAAAAAGCAGGTGTTGACCCTGTACTTTCTACAACTGTTTCTCAACTTTCTTTGGTCTCCCGCATTTTTTGGAGCCCAAAATCCGATGCTAGGGATTTTGGTGATTCTTCCGCTCTGGGGCTGCATTCTCGCTTGTATTTTTTTGTTCCGAAAAATCAATACTTGGGCAGCCGTCCTGATGATCCCCTACCTTATTTGGGTAAGCTTTGCCACGGTTTTGAATGCGACCATCTGGTGGTTAAACCCATAAAAAAAGCCAATCAGCATTGCTGATTGGCTTTTTTGATACTTTTTAGAAAGCCGTATTTAGCAGGCTCCCAAAGGAAATAAATGTTGAAGTCTAAGCAATGTGCCGTCGACAGTGGTATGTTAACGGTTGACAAAAACTTCCTGCTACTCCTTCACCGTCGTAGTCACCTTAGGCACTTCTTTCGTCCATTGACTTACATCTAGTTTCTTTGGAGTAGGCAGCAATTCATCCAAAGTGTTGCCGTCGTATACCCTTCCATCTTTGACCACGTGGGTGATCGTGTTGGTATTCCGGATATTTTCCAATGGGTTTTTATCTAGGATGACCAAATCAGCCAATTTTCCTACCTCAATACTTCCCAATTCTTTATCCAAACCAAGAGATTCTGCTCCCAAGATGGTTGCTACTTTAAGCGCATCCAAGGCACGCATGTCTCCACTTGCAATGGACCAAAGCTCCCAGTGGTAGCCCAATCCTTGCAGCTGACCATGGGAACCTACCCCGGCTAGACCGCCTTGCTTGACGATGGAATTAACACCTTGTGCATGCTTTTGGAAGACATGGTCTTCTGGTGCAAACCATCCACCCAAATTTCCCACTCTCCTACGAGCTTTTTCATTTAGCTCGTTGTACGGCGTAAATCGGTTGAGCTTCACGTCGTGAAGTGGACTTTCGGTAGTATAGTAGTAGTTTTCTGCCCATGGGCCACCATAGGCCACCAACAGGGTAGGGGTGTAGGCCATCTTACTCTTAGCGATCGTCTGCGTCACGTCGTTGTAAAGTGGAAACACAGGGATGGAGTGCTCGTGACCAGGATAGCCATCAAAAAGCTGGGTCATGTTGAGCTTGTAGTCCAATCCTCCTTCGGTAGTAGGCATCAGCTGCTGCTCTTTTGCTGCCATAATCACCCACTGACGATGCTGTCTGTTTCCAACCAGGTACATTTTGATGTACTGCGTATTGTAGTACTTGCTGTACTGCTTGAGCACAGACTTCGTTTGCTCCAAAGACTTCAAGTTGTACATCCAGTAACCCACTCCAGGACCTGTGGAATACACTCTTGGACCAGGTACTACGCCTGCTTCTACCATGTCTCCGTAGGTAAGTACGTCGGTAGTGGCGGTCTGTGGGTCACGGGTGGTAGTCACACCATAAGCCAAGTTGGCAGCATAGATCCAAACAGAGTTTTTATGCAAGCCCCAAGTAGGCCACATGTGCGCGTGGGTATCGATAAATCCAGGCGTGATGGTCTTGCCCGTAGCATCGATTACGGTAGCTCCGACCGCATCCAAGGTTCCTGTTTTCCCAATTGCCTTGATCCGGTTGTTCTCGATCAAGATATCTCCTTGCTCGATGACCTCATCGCCTTTCATAGTCACCAAGCGTGCATTCTTAATCAAAATGCTTCCTTTCGGCGTATCCTTTGCAAAGAATACTTGTACTTGATGTTCACTAGGGCTGTAGGTTTTTTTCTTTTTGAGGTCTGCCTTGTGGAGGCTGTCTGCCTTGGATTTCTCCTTGTCCGCTTTGAAAAGAGCTTCTATTCGTTTCTTATCTGCTTTTGCCAGGGAATCGGCCATCTTTACTGCTCCCTCGCCCTTGGCCTTCAAGGTGCTGACGCTGTCTGCGTCCATGCGAATCTTCTCTTTTTTGGCCGTTTTGACGGAGTCTTCCACAAATTCTGCTTTCGACAAATCGTATACCCAGTGTCCATTTCCTAGAGACCAGTGTACTTTCTTGCCATTGGCTTCCCAGTACGGCCATTCTCCACCTATCTCGGTCAGCTGACGGGATGGGAAGCTACTAGCGCTTGGCTCGGACACGTTGATGGTAGGCACCTTGCCCGCTGTTGGGATAGTAACCACATAGACGTTGTTGTTGATTTGTGCCAAGGCCTGGTTGCCTACAGGCGCCATGTAAATGGTGCTTGCACTGGCTGCCATCATGTTGGGTTCGCGGGAATTAGATCCTTCAGGGAGCATGCAGTAGTTCACTGCATCCGCATTGGAAAAGGGCTTGCCCATTATGTAGCGCACATCTGCAGGAGCATGATCGTGCTCAGCATGTTCTGGTTCTGCAGCCGAACCAAAGGGAGTGATGCCGGTGATCCGCGCTAATATCTTCTCATCTGTTCCATCCCACCTCACGCTTAGGAGCGAACCCCCAGATCCGTTGAGGAAGATGCGGCTCGTGTCTTGGGTAAAGTGCGCATTGCCATAGTTGCCGGCATCCATAATTTTACGGAAAGTTCCACCGCTTCCAGGTATCCACACGAGCTCCCCCTCAGAACCATCTACAGAGGGACCTTCTGCCTCAATCAAGGCTCTTTTTGGACCCTTGAAAACAAGGATTCTATTTTTTGGTCCCCATACAGGGCCGGAATAGTAGGCATATTCGTTCGAAACCTTGCTTACGACACCCTTATCTCCGAGGCTAGCTTTGTAGAGGCTGCCTCCATTTTTTTCCTCCCAGGTTATAAAAGCCAATTGTGTGCCCTCTGGATTCCAGGTAGGCATTGCTTCAGTAAACTCATTTTTGGTTACTCTTTTTGGAGCCCCGTTGGGGTAATCCATTACATAAAGTCGGTTGAGCACCGTAAAGGCAAGTTTCTTCCCATCTGGAGAGGGCACAGCATCTCTGATTTGGGTAGCTAGCTTGTGCGTGCTGTCTTTGATGGCGTAGTTGAAGTAGAGCCGAGGGCCCATGGCTACATTGACATCTGCTTGGAAAGGGATCTCTGTGGCGGCAGTGCCATCTACAGGCATTTTCCAGATTTTGCCTCCATAGGAAGCGACCACAAACTTGCTGTCTGGTGTAAAGGCCATCGCAGGAAGCACTCCTTGAGGGGCAATGGACTCCTGCTCGTCACGCTGGACAGGGTAGGCCAGCCATTTTTCATCACCATTTTTTAGGTTGCGGATGACCAAACCGGTCTTATCCTGCCATCTAGTACCATAGACCATCCAGTTGCCATCCTTACTCAAGGTAGGGGTGAAAGCAGAGCCGTAGCGGGAAGTGATGCTGGTGATTTTTCCTTTGTCAAAATCGTAGTAGCCTACTTGGTACTGGGGAAGGAGGGCATTGTAGTTCCACGCACCCGTTCTCCAAGAGAAGTACACCTTTTTGCCATCTGGGCTTACAAAAGGATCGATGGTTTTCATGGTTGCTGGGGCATCGTTGAGCTGTATGCCTCCGCCTCCATCTACATGGTACATCCACAATTTGGGTACTCTTTTACCCTTGGATACCACGATATAGTCACCGTCTGGAGTCCAATGTGCTCCTGGCACATCTCCACTTTTGTCCTTGGTTACCTGCACCGTGTCTTTTTTGACTAGGTCTATGTACCAAAGGTTGTCATTTCCTGCGCGGTCGGAAGTAAATAGGAGTTTGTTTCCGTCAGGAGAATAACGAGGATGGGTTTCGTAGGCCATGCCTGAAGTGAATGGAGTGGCTTTGCCCCCCTCTAGTGGCATGGTATAAATATCCCCCATAAGGTCAAAGGCAATGGTTTTTCCATCTGGGCTGATGTCCAAACTCATCCAGGTACCTTCGGCAGTGGTGAAATTTACCTCACGCTCAGGCTTGAGGGGAAGGTCCTTGAATTTGGGATAGCTTTTGAGTGAGTCTTTTTTGGTGCTATCCGATTGAACGGACTCGGCACCTAGGTTGGGGAAAAGTGATTCCGAATTTTTAGGGAACCAGGCGGCCATACTTACGGTTGCCCCTAAGGCAAGAAGTAAGGCTGGATGAATTATTTTTTTCATAGAAAAATGGATTTAATTCAATTTGGAGTACTATATAGTTTGACGTTTAAAATTGGATTTGGCAATCAAGTTAATTGAAAGAAGTCAAATTTGAGTATACAAAGTATAACTATTAGGTTGGGGTTTGTTCAAATAATTCATGAGTGCCTCTTCCTTTTTTAATTCGCGTTATAGACTATTCTAACACATTAAAGCATCTTGATTGGGAATTCAAGGGTTTCTTTGACTTGGGTCTAAAAATGCTAGTAGGTAGTTTATTAAACCTACTTTCGTTTTGAAAAATAATTTAAAAAATCGGTGGTTTTTGTTAAATTGAGGGAACAGTTTTTACCTTAAGCCAAATGATTTATGCTGTCTTATATTTCTTTTTTAAGCCTTTTAGGCTTTTTTTCTTTTTCTAACACTAAAGAAATCACTCCAAAAATTCTCTTTTCAGGGTTCATCTATGAAACTGCCCCCTTTCCTTCATGCCACGCTTCTACCCTTGTAGAAACATCAGATGGCATCCTAGCAGCATGGTTTGGAGGTACCTATGAGCGTCATCCAGATGTAAGTATTTACGCTTCGTACAGAAAAAATGGAGGTTGGTCTATCCCGGCAATAGTAGCCGATGGAATAGAAAATAAGGTATTCAGAAATCCTACTTGGAACCCAGTTCTCCATCGGAAAAAGGATGGGAAAATTGTTCTTTTCTACAAAGAAGGCCCTAACCCTAGAGAATGGTGGGGGCACTACAAGGTTTCTGGGGATGATGGGAAAACTTGGTCTAAGGAAACTCAACTACCGCCAGGATTTCTTGGGCCAGTTAAAAACAAATCGGTCGAACTTCCCAGCGGAAAACTTCTCCATCCCAGCAGTTTTGAAATCAATAATAATTGGACTTCACATGTTGAAATATCCAATCCAGACCTTACTAACTGGGAAAAAGTAGACTTAAAAGGGCCATTTAATGCTATTCAGCCCACTATTCTTTTTCATTCAGAAGGAAAGATCCAATTACTTTGCCGTACACAGGAAGGAGTAGTGGCACAGGCTTGGTCCTCAGATGAGGGCAAATCATGGACGCCATTAGAAGCCACCAACTTGGAAAATAATAACTCTGGAATCGATGGGGTGACACTTTTCAATGGATACCATCTATTAGTTGTAAACCCGCTGAAAAAAGGAAGAAATAAATTAGTTCTTTTAGGCTCCAGTAATGGGACTAGCTGGGAGGAACTATTGGTTTTAGAGGATGAAAAATCAGGAGAATTTAGTTATCCTGCCATCATTCAAGCAAAAGATGGTACACTTCATCTGAGCTATACCTACAATAGAGAAAAGATTAAATACATGCATTTACGCCTTTGATTTTTTAAAACTTTAAACTCATGACTCAGTCGACACCATTTCGGGGAATTATCCCTCCTATGATTACCCCCCTAAGGCCTGATTTTTCTCTTGACATAGCTCATACCGAGAGACTGATCGAGTACTTGATTGATGGAGGTGTTCATGGGATTTTTATCCTAGGCACTACAGGAGAATTTGCGGGATTGAGTTCAGCCGTGAAAAGCGACCTGATTCAGATAACCTGCCAGCAGGTTAAAGGTAGGGTTCCGATTTTAGTAGGGGTGACGGACTGTTCTTTTACAGAAAGCGTAGAATTGGCTGCAATCGCACATAAATCTGGAGCAAAAGCGCTAGTTGCAGCCCCACCATTTTACATGAATATTGGACAGGCAGAGTTAATCAACTACTATCAAAAATTAGCCGATGTTGTAGAATTACCACTTTTTCTATACGATATGCCTTCGCATACCAAAATCAATATTGAGGTGGAATCGGCTGTCAAACTTTCTAAACACCCTAATATTATTGGAATCAAGGACAGTTCTGGAAAAATAGAAAACTTTCAGGCTCTTTGTGAAGCATTTAAGCAACAGCCAGAATTTAAAATCTTTGTTGGCCCCGAGGAGCTATTAGCAGAAACTCTTAAAATAGGTGGGGATGGAGGAGTAACAGGAGGGGCTAATCTTTTTCCTAAACTGTATGTAGCACTGTATGAAGCTTTCCAAAAAAAGGAATACGATACTGTCAAAAAATTCCAGGAAACCATTCTTTTCCTAAGCAATAATCTGTATCAACACGGAACCTATCAGTCAAGTTATCTCAAAGGATTAAAGGCAGCGATGTCTTTTGAAGGGCTATGTGAAGACAACTTTGCTCCCCCACTTTTCTCCTATACACCGTCGGAAAAATCAATACTTTCTTCTAAATTTTTACTGGTAAAAGAAAAAGTTCGACAATCTTTTAACTGAAAAAAATAAATTACCTTGAAAACTAGGCAGGTAGATCTTTTATTTTCTCCCTAAAACTTTAATAGGGTAATAACTAAAAGTAAGAGTTTGTCTTCCTAGCTCCTCATCTCACAAAAGCTATATCTCAAAATGCACATTCTAGACCTAGCTATTTTTCTAATTTACATGCTGGCAATTGTTGGGTTTGGAATTTCATTTTCATTCAGAAAGAGGACAGCACAGGATTTCACAACCGGAGGAGGTAGGCTTCCTACTTGGGCTATCGGTATGTCGATCTTCGCTACCTATGTGAGTAGCATCAGTTTTTTGGCTTTGCCAGGAAATGCCTTTTCAACTAATTGGAACGGATTTGTTTTCAGTTTCTCAATTCCTTTGGCAGCGTGGATTGCAGTAAAATATTTTGTCCCTCTTTACCGAAAACTACAATGCGAATCCGCCTATTTCTATCTTGAGCAGCGGTTTGGAGCCTGGGCGCGAATCTATACTTCTTGTTGTTATCTCCTGACTCAGCTTGCCCGTATGGGAGCAATTATGTATTTACTTGCTTTGCCAATGAATGCCTTATTAGGATGGAGTATTCCCAGCATCATTATCTTGATCGGGTTTAGCGTAGTAATTTATGCGATGTGGGGAGGAATAGAGGCAGTTATTTGGACCGATGCCGTACAGGGGATCCTTTTAATCTTTGGTGCTTTGGCTTGCCTAGGAGTAATCTTCTTTGCAATTCCTGATGGACCGGAAGCCGTATTTAGGATTGCGGCGGATGCAGATAAATTTAGCCTGGGTAGTTTTAAGCTAGATTTTACTACTTCTACCTTTTGGATGATTTTGATCTATGGCCTATTTATTAATCTTCAAAATTTTGGGATTGACCAAAGTTATGTACAACGCTACTTGACAGCCAAAAATGAGGAGGAAGCTAAGAAAGCAACTTGGTTGGGAAGCCTACTCTATGTGCCCGTTTCCTTTGTCTTCTTTTTTATAGGCACAGCATTATTCGCGTACTATGAGTCATTTCCTAATTTGCTTCCCGAGGGAATAGTAGGAGATAAAGTATTTCCCTATTTCATTGTAAACCAACTCCCGGTTGGAATGACGGGCCTCCTGATAGCCTCGATATTTGCTGCTGGAATGAGCACCGTGTCCACAAGTATCAACAGCTCAGCAACGGTGATCCTCTCCGATCATTTTAGTAAATACATACATCCAAATCCATCGGAAAAGTTATCGCTCTGGGTATTGAGAATTTCCTCACTTGTGATGGGCCTACTCAGCATTTTGGTTGGCTTGGCATTTAATGGAGTAAGCAACACTTTAGAGGGTTGGTGGGCTCTATCCTCGATATTTAGTGGCGGAATTTTGGGCCTTTTTCTTTTGGGATTAGTGTCAAAAGCCAAAAATCCTCAAGCTATTTTTGCTGTATTTTTTGGAGTTTTGGTGATCTGTTGGATGAGTTTATCGACTATTCTTATTCGAAATGGATTACCACAAACGCTATCCAATCCTCTTCATACGAATATGACCATTGTCATGGGTACGGTGACGATATTTTTAGTTGGCTTTGGCTTGACTTGGGTGGGAAGAAAACTAAGAATATGATTAAAGTACAGTCGCCTGCTTTTTTAAGGGCAGTTTTTTAAAAATAGGATTATCTGCAATTCTGTTTGTTGATCAAAAGCTAAGGTTGGTAGGGGCGGGTAATCTTCGACAGCTCACCCTCCGCCGTCCCAAGCATATTTTTTTGAACTTTAATCCCTCTTTTCTTTGGCTACTGGTTACAAAGCAGGGATACAGGTTTAGAAAAAGAGATAGATTAAAATGGGAATCTTAAACAGCAATCTGAGGCTTCCCAAAAGACGATTTCATTGACAAGGAATAATCTGCTATTTTGTATAGCTAAGAACTAAAACAAATTAAACTACCCAAAATCGATGCACTACCGCACCTTAGGAAAAACTGGTTTAGAGGTTTCCATTTTGGGATTTGGAGCTTCTCCACTGGGGAATGTTTTTGACCCGGTAGATGAAAAGGAAGGCATATCCACTGTCCACTATGCTTTAGATCACGGGGTTAATTTTTTTGATGTGTCCCCATTCTATGGGGTGACATTGGCTGAAACTCGGCTTGGAAAAGCACTTGAAGGATCACGAAAAGATATCATTCTCGCAAGCAAGTGTGGTCGCTACGATTTACAGCATTTCGATTTTTCTAGAAATAGGATCATCCAAAGCATTGACGAATCACTAGTTCGATTAAAAACGGATTACCTCGATCTTTTCCAATTGCACGATATTGAGTTTGTAGACAAACAAATCATTCTCGAAGAAGCAGTTCCTGCCATGCTGGAGTTGGTAGCATCTGGCAAGGTTAGATTTTGGGGAATTACTGGTTTACCCGTCCGCTACTTAGCGCATATTGCCAGAGAAACGAATCCTGATACCGTTCTTTCTTGGGCACACTACAACCTGCTCGAAGACGAAATAAACGATGAACTAGTACCCCTTTCACGAGAAATGGGTTTTGGTTTGATGAATGCTGCACCGCTTTTGCAGCGTGTACTTTCAGATGGAACTTTGCCCCCATGGCACCGCTCCCCTCCCGAGGTCAAGGCAATGCAGCCGATTCTGTTGAACCTATGTAAAAGCTATGGGGTGCGGTTGACTGATGTGGCTTTGCGCTATGCCATGAATCATCCCGATATTGCTACTACCCTTATTGGGATGTGCGAACTCGAGGTTGTCAAGCAGAATGTAGCTGCTTTGGATTTTAAAATACCGGAAGAACTGCTGGAGAAAATCGAGCGCTTACTTGCCCCTGTGAAGAACAGGATGTGGTTTGAGGGTAAAGAGGAGAATAATTTGTGAAGCAAAAATAGGAAGTAGCGAAGGGGAGTTGACTCTATAAGCAATCTAAACAAAAATTGAGGAAGAGTTTCGGTAACTAGTCGCCAGTAATTTTAGTGTAATTCGTCAATACTAACGCTTTAATAAAAAATGAAAGCTCTTTTTCTTACCCAAGTTGGAAAATCTGAAGTCTTTGAAATTGACAAACCAATTCCTAAATCCGGCGAGGTCCTGCTTAAAGTAGAGATGGTGGGATTTTGTGGAGGAGATTTGAATGGGTTCAAAGGACTTTTTCCCTTACAGGAATATCCCAACATATTGGGACATGAGGTGGGGGCTGTGATTGAAGAGCTTGGAGAGGATGTCCCATTGTATCTTCGAATCGGGTCCAAGGTTACCCTTTACCCGTACCTAGCTTGTGGCACTTGCGTAGCTTGTCGAAAAGGGCGACCCAATGCCTGTAAAACTAATAAAACCATGGGAGTGCGTCGCCCAGGCGCCATGACTCGCTATGTTTGTGCTCCTTGGCAAGATCTTTTCTTCTCCGATCAGCTCAGCGTTCGAGAGCTTGCCCTTGCCGAGCCCTTGACTGTAGGATTTCATGCTGTATCCCGTGGACGGGTAGATTCTCAGGACATCGTGGCTGTTTTGGGTTGTGGCATCGTAGGCCTTGGAGCAGTTGCTGCTGCAGTGAATCGACATGCAACCGTAATCGCAATAGACCTCGATGACACCAAATTAGAAATTGCCCGAAAAATCGGGGTTACAAACACCATCAACCCAAGCAAAGAAGATCTTCATCAGAGGCTTCAAGAATTCACGAATGGGGACGGCCCCGATGTCATTATTGAAGCAGTGGGTAGTCCCTCTACCTATCGAAGCGCGGTGGAAGAGGTGGCATTTCTAGGACGGGTGGTCTGCATTGGCTATGCCAAAGCGCCAGTGGAGTTTAATACCTCGCTCTTTGTCCAAAAGGAAATCGAAATTCTTGGATCTCGAAACTGTGTGGGAAAATCAGATTTTCCAGAAGTATTGTCCTATTTGGAATCTAAAAAATTTCCTGTGGATGATGTGATTTCTAAAGTGATTTCCATTGATGAAGGACCCGCAACCTTGAAATCTTGGGCAGAAAACCCTCAAGGAATTATCAAAATTATGATTGATTTTAACCGATAAGAAATGATCAAATCTGCCGTTACCATTGCATTGGTTCCTCAGATCAAATCTGGGCCCTGGATTTTTTGGGAGGACTTGGAGCAAAGCATGGAAAAAGCCGCTGCCATGGGCTTTGATGGCATTGAGCTATTTACCCCTTCTGCCGATGCGATAGACCCAAATCAGCTGAAAGAATTAATACAAAAATACAAGCTTCAAATCGCCGCTGTGGGAACTGGTGCCGGAAAAGTAATCCATGGCTTAACGTTGACTGATCCTGATCCAAAAATCCGAGAAAAAGCTATTTCCTTTATTTCAGAGATGATTTCCTTTGGAGCAAAGTTTGGTGCTCCAGCGATTATTGGTTCGATGCAAGGAAACGCACTGCCCAATGCCAATCGGGAAGAAGCATTCACTTGGTTAGCTGAGGGATTGGCGAGTTTGGGACAAAAAGCAAAGGAAGCCGGCACTTTTCTGATCTATGAACCGCTAAATCGGTACGAAACCAACTTGATTAATACACTTGGAGTGGGAAGAGATTTTATTGAAAACCACCGGCTAAATAATGTCAAATTACTGGCGGATCTTTTCCACATGAATATCGAAGAAGGCAGTATAGATCAGGTGATTCGAGAACATGGAAAGTACATTGGCCACATCCATTTTGCAGACTCCAACCGTAAGCCGATCGGCATGGGGCATACTGATATGCCACCTATCGCAAAGGCGATCCTAGAAATCAACTATTCGGGGTTTGTTTCCGCCGAGGCTTTCCCTTTTCCCAATTCCGCAGCAGCCGCAGAATTCACGATTCAGGCGTTTAGTAAATACTTTAGAAACCAGTAATTTATTCCACTTTAACCCTTAAAAAAATGCAACGCTTTTGTCTTACCCTTGACTTGATCGATGATCCCGAATCCATACGGATATATGAAGCTCACCATGCACCTGGTGCCGCTTGGCCCGAAGTTACGCAGCATGATATTGATTGTGGGATATTGAATATTGAGATATTCCGAACCGGTAATCGGATGAGCATGATCTTAGAAACGGAAGATGATTTTTCATTTGAAAAAAAAGGCGAAATGGATGCGGCGAAACCGATCATTGCCAAATGGGAAGCACTGATGTGGGGTTTTCAAAAGCCAATCCCTTGGGCAAAACCAGGTGAAAAATGGGTGTTGATGGATCGAATTTTTAAGTCTGGACTCTAAACGGATTTAAATTTTGACTTTTTAAGCGCTGAATCGTAGTGTAAAGTGTAGTGCTTGACAACAAGATTCAAGGACGTTGGCGGGATATAAATTTTTAACTAATTCTTTTTTAACATTTATAGGGTTAAATTAAACAGACCAAAACCACCGCCAATTGAACTGATGATGAAAAGAATTGCATTCGGACTAAAGCTCTTACTTATTTTCTTAATTATCCAGGGTTGTACTCCAGGTCAAAAAGAAACTGAAACTTCTGCTGATTTTATCCTATCCGAATCTGAGTTACCAGACTATGAAAAAAATGTTGACCACAAAGGGCTCCTCACTGCATTAGATGATAGGCAGGATGAATCTATTCGGACGGGTGAGCATATTTACAATAATATATGTTTCAATTGCCATGGAAATCCCGATCAAGTAGGCTCTCTACCTAATGCCTTTAAATTTTGGGAGGGCAAATTCAAAGTTGGGATGGATCCCTATTCGATTTACCAAACCCTCACTCGAGGATACGGCTCCATGCCTCCCCAGGTCAATTTGACCCCTGTAGAGAAGTATGACCTCATCAATTACTTGAGAGAGAATTTTTTGAAAGAAAAAAACCCAGATCAGTATTTCAAGATTGATTCTACCTACCTGGCTAGCCTTCCACTCGGAACGTCTAAGGGTCCAGCCCCTAAAGAATTCAAGCCCTGGGCAGAAATGGACTACGGTAATTTTTTGATCAACACCTACGAACTGGTGGGAATGAATGCTGCTGAGAGAGAGCGATCCTCTGGCCCTTCACCGCTTCCGGATGAAAATTTGAGTAAGGCTAATTTTGCCTATAAAGGGATTGCAGTGAGAGTGGATCCAGGAGAAGGGGGAGTTGCCGCAGGCAATGCCTGGATGATGTTTGACCACGACCTAATGCGAGTAGCAGGAGCTTGGACTGGGGAAGGCTTTATAGACTGGGAGGCTATTTTATTCAATGGAAAGCATAATATTTCCCCGAGAACAGTTGGTGACCTGCATTTTGAAAACTTGGTTGTTCCCGCTTGGGCCAACCCAATGACAGGAACCTTTGAAGATCCCAGATTTTTAGCGAGGGACAAAAGGAGGTTTGGCCCATTACCTCGGGAATGGGCGCATTTCAAAGGGCTTTATCAACACCGTAACCGTGTGATAATTTCGTATACGGTAGGCACCGCGAAGGTTCTTGAATCATTTGGGATGGAAACGCTAGCTGGACAGCCAGTTTTCACGAGAACCATGACTATTTCTCCTTCCAATAAACGGTTAAAAATGAGAATCGCCCCAACCGGCACCTCAGTTGCGATTGTTGGGGCAGGCGCAGTTTTAAAAGATCAGGGAGGATTTACACTGATGGAAGTAGGTACGTCCCAACCACTAAAGATCAAAGTATTGATCGGTAAGCCTGGAATGAAAGGATTTAAGGAATTTGCAAAAGCTTCCAGCATGCCAGAGGACTTAATTCCACTTACTAAAGGTGGGCCTGCTCGATATCCCCAAAGATTATCTTCGGAGGTCTTACTGGGAAATCAGGAAGGACCCTTTCAGGTGGACATGATGAATCCTCCTTTTGATAGTCCTTGGAAGAATCAGTTCAGATTGAGCGGCCTTGACTTTTTCAAAGATCCAAACAAAGGAGTAATCAGTTCGACTGATGGAGATGTATGGCTTGTGGAGGGGTTTACCACTAATTCCAAGAAACTTACTTGGCAAAGGATAGCCTCAGGCTTGTTTCAACCCTTGGGCATCAAAGTGATCAACGAGGAAATATTTGTTACCTGTAGGGATCAGCTGGTGAAATTGCATGACTTAAATGGAGATCGAGAAACGGATTTTTACGAAAGTTTCAATAATGACCACCAAGTCACGGACCACTTCCATGAGTTTGCCATGGGACTTCAGGCGGATAAAGAAGGGAATTTTTATTATGCCAAAAGTGCCAGACATGCAAGAGAGGCATTGGTACCCCAGCATGGAACCTTGATCAAGGTGAGTAAAGACGGACTGAAGACCGAGATCATAGCCACCGGATTTAGAGCGGCAAATGGAGTATGTCTCAATCCTGATGGGACATTTATTGTCACGGACCAAGAAGGGCATTGGAACCCGATGAACCGGATCAACTGGGTGAAAAAAGGCGGGTTTTATGGGAATATGTTTGGCTACAATACTCCTTCGGATAGTACGGATATGGGAATGATACCCCCTTTGGCCTGGGTTGAACGAGATAGAGATCAATCTCCCTCCGAACTCCTATGGGTCAACAGCAATAAATGGGGTCCTCTGAACGGGAAACTCTTAAATCTCTCCTATGGCTATGGAAAAGTTTTTGTAGTGCCATATGAGAAAATAGGAGATCAGGTGCAGGGAGGGATTTTTGAGTTGCCTGTACCGCGATTTTCTACTGGGGTGATGCGTGGTCGATTCAATCCTGGCGACGGACAATTGTACTTGTGTGGCCTATCGGCTTGGGGTTCCACCCAACCACAATTAGGAGGGCTTTACCGAATCAGAAAGGTGGATCAGCCGCTTACCATTCCTGTGGGCATCAAAGCTACGACTCAAGGAATTGAGCTAAACTTCACAGATGAATTGGATGCAAAAAGTGTGGCTGACGTAGCCCATTACACCATAAAAACTTGGGATCTTTTGAGATCCAGAAAGTATGGTTCCAAGCATTACAATGAACAAACTTTGGCAGTCACCAATGCAACCTTAGGAAAAGATAAAAAATCCATAAAGCTGACTATTCCTAATATCAAACCTACATGGGTGATGGAAATTCAATACCAACTTAAAGATGAACGTGGGAAATCTCTAGAAGGATTGGTTCAGAATACGGTACATCAATTGGGAAAAATTGAATAAGCTGAGGTATTTCGCTTACCGCCGATAGTTGTCGAAAAACCAAATACATATTTCACATGGAAGAAAAGATTAGAATTGTCACGGCTAGATTGAAAGGAAGAACATGAAGTTTTTTTTGAGGCATTTGGTAATGGTGATTTTTCTGTCAATTTCATTCCGAATGTTAGCTCAAGTTAACAAGCCGAATATCATTTTTATCTTGACAGATGACCACAGATGGGATGCGTTGGGCTTTGCAGGAAACAAGCTAATTCAAACGCCTGAAATGGACCGATTGGCATCTGAAGCTGCCTATTTTCAAAATGCTTTTGTGACCACCCCGATTTGCGCAGCTAGCAGGGCAAGCATATTGACCGGCATGTATGAGCGCTCGCATGGGTACACCTTTGGGCAAGGAGAAATTAAGCAATCGAATATAGATTTCTCTTATCCCAAGTTATTGAAGGAATCGGGTTATTGGACAGGCTTTTTCGGAAAATTTGGAGTGGACTATAAAGGCTTCAACCAGCTTTTCGATGTGGGTGAAAGCTACGATCGAAATGGTTCCTTTAATGATAGGAGAGGATATTTTTTCAAAAAGATTGGTGAGGATACCGTTCACTTGACAAGGTACACGGGTCAAAAAGCAATAGATTTTATCCGAGAATCTCCAAAAGAAAAGCCGTTCATGTTATCGCTAAGTTTCAGCGCACCTCACGCACATGATCCCGCAGAAAAGCAATATTTCTGGTCTCAAGAATTCGACACGCTGTATCAAAACTTGGTGATCCCCGAACCCTTGTTAAAGGAAGATTTATACTTCAAGGCATTACCAGAGTATGTGCAGACAGGAGAAAATAGGACTCGCTGGTATTGGCGCTTTGATACCCCAGAAAAGTACCAGAAAAGTGTGAAAGGATACTATCGAATGATCTCCGAAGTAGATGCAGAATTAGGAAAAATAAGAAAAGCACTGGAGGAAAATGACTTAGCAGAAAACACCATTATAATTTTAATGGGAGACAATGGATACTTTCTGGGAGAAAGACAACTAGCTGGGAAATGGTTGATGTATGAAAACTCATTAAGGGTACCGCTAATTGTGTTTGATCCTAGAAATTCTGTTCATAGGAAAGTAGAAGAAATGGCGCTAAATATAGATATCCCTACTACTCTATTTGATTTTGCAGGGATCCCCATGCCAGCAGTTTCGCAAGGAAGGAGTTTGGTACCTTTCACTAGAGGAGAGAACCTTCTTGAAGACAGATCGGAATTTATAATAGAACATCTTTGGGAAGTTGATATTATAGCTGCAAGTGAAGGGTTAAGAACCACAAGGTGGAAATACTTCAGGTATCGAAATGATTTGGAGCATGAAGAATTATACGACCTGAAAAATGATCCTCAGGAGATCAATAATTTGGTAGCGAATAAAATATACAGGAAGAAATTAATTGAAATGAGAACCAAATTTGATTTAATGGCCAAAGACCTAGAGTCAAAAAAAACACAATAACCTTCCCGTTTAGTTTGGGAAAAAATGGGAACAGTTCTAGATCACATGAATAGAAATAGGGAATACTCCCTATTATTCAACCAATAGGACGGTGTTGTTCATTTAAAAATTATACAAGATTAATTAAACCGAATTCGGCTACCTCAAACTGATCTGCCCTTTGGTCAGTATACTTGAAAAGAAATTCATGGCTTGTAGCAGGTAGAAGTGATAGTGGTTTAAGTATTAAAATTAAGGATAGTCCTTTAGTCCTATTTTTCGATAAATTTAGCATCAGTATGTTGTTCCTGTTATTCTGAAAGCCATTAGTCTAAGCCCAACCTATGAAAAGATTCTTCCTCCCGTTATTTATCATCCTTTGGTTCAATGCCCAAGCACAGGAAAATTTGACTACACCAGATCTTCCAAACATTGTTCTCATCTTCATGGACGACATGGGGTATGGTGATTTAGGGGTCTATGGCGGTTATCCACAACAGACTTCAAATCTCAATCAGTTGGCCGCTACAGGCATGCGCTTCACTAATTTTTATGCTGCTCAAGCTGTATGCAGCGCCTCAAGAGCAGCCCTACTTACAGGCTGCTATCCCAATCGCTTGAGCATTTCTGGAGCCTTGATGCCTTGGTCTACCGTAGCCCTTAATCCAACTGAAGAAACATTGGCCTCCTTGGTGAAAAAGAAAGGATACAAAACTGGCATGATTGGAAAGTGGCATTTGGGGGCAAAAGCGCCTTATCTGCCTACTTCCTATGGATTTGATTCTTATTTTGGTTTACCATATTCCAATGACATGTGGCCAATGGGATACGATGGCAAACCCGTCACCGATACTGCAGATCGAAAATTCAAATATCCCCCGCTTTATCTACTGGAAGGAACTGAGCCAGTAAAGCTTATTCAAACCCTCGAAGATCAGGCCCAACTGACAGGAATGTATACGGAGCGAGCAGTTGAATTTATTGACCGCAACAAAAAGAATCCTTTCTTTTTGTACCTCGCGCACTCCATGCCCCATGTGCCTATAGCGGTTTCAGAAGCTTATAAAAACAAAAGTGGAGCGGGGCTTTTTGGGGATCTTTTGCTTGAAATCGATGATTCCGTTGGGGAAGTGATGCGCGCCTTAGAAAAAAATGGGCTAACCGAAAAAACGCTTGTCATCTTTACGAGCGACAATGGACCCTGGCTGACCTTTGGCAACCATGCAGGTAGCAGCGGTGGCTTACGTGAAGGCAAAGGATCTGCTTGGGAAGGAGGCGTGCGGGTACCCTGCATCATGAGTTTTCCAGGAGTAATCCCTGCAGGAACCGTTTCGAATAATCTGGCTACGACCATGGATATCTTTCCCACTTTGGCTGCGCTAACAGGGACGGATTTACCCAAGCAAAAAATTGATGGAATCAATATTTTACCCTTGCTTCAGCAGGTAGCAAACGCAAATCCGAGAGACCATTTTGTCTACTATTACGATGCAAATAGTCTGAAAGCTATCCGGCAAGGAAAGTGGAAGCTTGTTTTCCCGCATTTGTCCCAAACGTATTTGGATACTACGCGAGGCAATGATGGTTTTCCAGGAATCTATAAATCCGCAGAAGTCCCTTTTGCCCTCTATGATCTCTCCTCGGACCCAGGGGAAACCTTCGATTTGGCCCTGCAGCATCCAGCAGTAGTAGAAGCACTTACTACCTTAGCAAACGAATATAGGAAGACACTAGGCGACGACTTAACTAAACAGCCGGGAACTGAAAAGCGGCCTGCAGCGAAAATAAATTGAAATTTTAACTGACTAATTTTTCGACCCAATCTTTTTAGCGGGGTTTTCTCAGTATAAAAAGACGGTTCTCCGCTAGCTATATTCGGAAATATCAAAAGGGTTTACGAGACTTTCTAGAAACAAAAGGGCCCCGAACTTGTGAAAGTTCAGGGCCCTTTTGGTATCAAGAAGAGCGCTTACTGCCCTACCAAGAAGATGGCGTTGCTCAATACTAACTTGCCACTTTCCCAGAAGCCTCTGAAAATCGGATTATCCACAAAATAGACTACTTCTCCTCTCCCCAAGGACTCCGCCCCGATTACGAGTGATTGACCCATCTGGGATTTGATTTTGTAGCCGATGTAACCTGTTCTGTAGGCGTCATTAGAAGCAATAATCCCCGCATTCGCTCCTCCACTTAGGAAGGCAAACCGGCTGGAGTTATTTTTGAGGGTATAGAATTTTCCTCCTGTGCCGTAGCCCAAGGGATGGGTTTCGTCCATCTTGATCTCATAGATTGCACC
>Ga0209551_1000046_pt1 | contig 34848 bp, 30 predicted proteins | sample LauGreSuBDMM15SD_2_FD_187568 | JGI IMG/M metagenome (GOLD analysis project Ga0209551, IMG submission 187568) | Freshwater lake microbial communities from Lake Michigan, USA - Su13.BD.MM15.SD (SPAdes) (version 3) | ecosystem: Environmental > Aquatic > Freshwater > Lake | place: Lake Michigan, USA... | reverse complement strand
GCTCAACAACTTTCTCAAGATGGTCTTACAGTCAAGGTGAACTCAGGCTCTCTGCTCACCGCTGACACCATTGGAGATTCAGCAGCTGTCATCATCCCACATTTCTCTGATCCTCGTTTCGAGCGAACTATAGGTGTTGGTAGTCACATTTTCACCCTCGAAGAGATTGACACGCTGAGCTCATTCGTTGAAAACGGAGGAGGTCTGGTCATCCTTGCAGAGCACGAGAACGACAAATATGGAACCAACCTCAATGAACTTCTCAAAAGGTTCGGTGTAACGATCGAACACACCAGCGTGGTCGATCCGACAAAAGCTCATAACAATGTTTCATCCTGGGTAAGACCTGATCTTCTTCGAAGCGGGAACGGCATCCTCGCACGCGTCGAAAACATAATTGTCTATCGTGCGGGGACAATTACACTCGATGAGAACATCAACGCCCAAATTTTGGCTACGACTTCAGAGTCAGCAGATCCCGCCGGGAAACCGGTCCTTGTAGCAATCCACCACGGAAGAGGACGGGTTGTCGTCATGGCTGACTCTGACCTCTTCGGCGACGACTCCGTTGATGACGGAGATCATCTCCGACTGTTCTCCAACCTGGTTTTCTGGGCAGTTTCAGGGAACCGAGCAACAAAAGAAGCTGCTCCCTCTCTCGATATTGTTGACGTATGGAACGACCTGAAAACATCAGTTACAGAACTAAGAGCTGTTCAGAACAGCGACGGTTCAATCAGTTCTGATAAACACGACATGACCCGTGTACGTGTCCTCGTCGATCATATCGCTGAATTACATCGCACCTACGCAAATTTGCATCCACACGACGCAACATTCCATTCACGTTGCGAAACCGATCTTCTACGATGGGCTTCTGAAGGTTTCCCCATTCCTGACTACCTGGACTCCCTTGTTGAATTCCGACCAGACCTGTTACGTAATGACGGACTGGAACACGTTGTCATTCTACCTATGTACACTCAGAACGGGAACTCTGACCGTGTGTTCGAAGCTGTCTGGTTTCGCATAGTTTGGCCATCTTGGATAGCTGAGCTCGAAGGCAGCGGTTACGATAACGCCGCTTTCGTGCCGATTGAGTTTGTTGATTTCACTGCAGGTTACGAGACGCACAGCGCAGTGCTGTTCCCTGAGACTGTCGCTACTCGGACTACACCAAAGTTTCATTGGGGTGCGATTTTCTGCGACAGGGAAGCAGCACGCTTCAGGACCGTGACCGAAGCTGCAGCAGAACTCCTCCATATCGAAATGCCACCAGCAGCCGAGCTACTTCTCAATGACGCTGAACTTGCGAAAGAAACCTACGTCTTGTGGGACTTGGTACATGACCGTACCCACATGCATGGTGAGCTCCCTTTCGATCCTTTCATGATCAAACAACGTATCCCATACTGGATGTACGCGATGGAAGAGCTTCGTTGTGACCTGAACGCGTACAGTGAGATGGAAGCTCTTTATCAGGCAGGTGTACCACACGCTCCGCTGGTAAAATACGCAATTCTCTTTGATCGTCTGCTACGTTTCCCGATAACAGGAGGTCGTACAAAGAACTACGACGGACTTGTCGGCCAGATCATATTTGCTCAGCTTCACAAAAGTGGAACTCTGCGCTGGGTAGACAATCGTCTTAGTTTTGACTGGGAAGAGGTAGACACTGCTATTTCAGAGCTTCATACCAAAGTGAATGAACTCTATCGTTCTGGGATTGAAAAATCCCGCATTGCGTTCTGGAAAGACGCACACACTCTCGTTTCGGAACTTGTTGCACCGCACCCAGCTTCTCAATGGTCTAGCGGCATTGACTTCAACCTTGAACCCCGCAAGCTTGTCGACGAGGTCCTCGCTGATGAATTCCCTCTGAACATGTTTTACGAATCGTTGACGAAGAAGCTGGCTCCCACCATCGAAAGAACCAAAGGTATCACACTATGACCAGTTCAGACATCTCTCAGAGCAGAGAAACAGGAACAGTAGCTCCATCAGCTTTTCCTGTCAACCTTGACGGTCAAGTGGTGGTTGTAACAGGAGCGACCGGTACTACAGGTCACGCTGTCTGCCGTGAGTTGCAGATTCATGGCGCTCAGGTGATTGCCGTTGGGCGTAACATCGAGAACTTGGAACAACTTCAGAACAAGCTACCAAAACCTCTACTTGACCGTTATGTAACTGACCTAACCGACGCTCAGCGTTGCGATTCGATGTTCAAAGACATCGCAAAACATCATCATGGGGTTAGCGCCGTCGTCCATCTCATCGGGGGTTGGCGTTCCGGAGGTGTGGAACGTTACGAAGTTTCAAACCTTACCTGGTTATTCGAGCAACTTGTCATCACAACCGCAAACGTCACCGCATCAGTTCGATCACTTCTCGTGAGTAGTAGCGGAAAGTTCATTCATGTTTCGAGTCCTGCAACAAAAAAGCTCACAACTAGAAATGCGATATACGCCAGCACCAAAGCAGCTGCTGACATCTGGGCAGGGTCTCTAGCTGCAGCTCTTGAAGACACGCAAGGAGCGGTAACTACTTTCGAAGTGAAAGCATTCTATGACAACGACGCCGTAGAAGAGGCACCAGACCTACCAAGGGAAGGTTTCACTCATGTTGACGACTTTGCTCGAGCAGTAGTAAACCTTTGGAAGAAACCAGCAAGAACAGAGAGAGTGAGCTTACAATGAACAACAACAACAAAGCAACGCAACCTGAATGTCTTCCACATATGGATACTGAAAACAAGACAACGGCAGCTCTGCATGACATAACACGCAAAAGTTTCGCCTCTGACAACTACGCAGGGGTTCATCCCCACGTACTTGAAGCAATCAATGCTGCCAACGGTGGACATGTACGCTCCTATGGCGCAGACCCTTACACAGAGAAGCTCCAAGAGCTTGTACAAACGAACTTCGGTGAGCAAGCAGTCATTTTCCCTGTACTGACCGGCACAGGAGCGAATATTGTCGCATTACAGGCTCTGGCTGCTCGCCACGAATCTATTATATGCGCGAAGAGCGCACATGTTCATGTTGACGAAGGAGGTGCTCCGGAACGTGTAGGTCTCAAACTTCTTACAGTTGACACACCGGATGGAAAACTGACACCAGAACTCATTGACTCTGAAGCGTGGGGTTGGGGCGACCAACACCGAGGCCAACCTGGTGTCGTCACCATCACCCAGACAACAGAGCTTGGAACGGTGTACACACCTGACGAGATCAGCTCCATTGTTGCGCATTCCCACAGTAAAGGTATGCGAGTACATCTCGATGGCGCAAGGCTCGCGAATGCTGCAGCATCACTAGGTGTGCCTGTGCGTGAATTCACCACCGATACCGGCGTTGACACGGTCAGCTTCGGAGGTACAAAAATTGGTGCGCTGGCAGCAGAAGCTGTCATCGTCCTCAACCCAAAATATCAAGATGCTATACCTTATCTTCGGAAAGGTAGTGCTCAACTCGGGTCCAAGATGCGTTTCATATCCTCACAGCTGATCGCTTTACTTGAAAACGACCTATATATTGACTTAGCGCGAAACGCAAACTTTACCGCTGCGCTTCTTGCTGAAAAAGTCTCCGAAATCCCTGGAGTCCATCTAGCACAACAAACAGAAGCAAACGCTGTTTTTGCCAGCATCGATCCGTTTCTTGCACCCTCGATTGCAGACGAGTTGGGATTCTATGTCTGGGATGGCCCATCAGGACTAGTTCGCTGGATGACCTCCTGGGACACCACCGCAGAAGATATCGAAACCTTCGTTATGTCCCTACGCAGGCGACTCGCCTAGAAAGCAGTGATATGAGAGCAAATCGTCACCCAACCCGGCACCGTCACCGTCATGGAGAGTCTGGCTTATATCGTATCGATCGTTCTGTTCGCATTGCTAACCTTAGGGATGATTTCACTCTTACTGGCACTACGATCGAGGAAACTGTCTCGAAATGTCGCATGGACCGCTCTGTCTTTCGCTGTGGTCGATCTTTTGATGACCGTGACAGTTCTACGGCATCTCAGAACCCTAACGCTCATGTTGTTCTGTACCCCGTCTCTTCTAGCTCTAATCGTCGCGTACAGATCACTTCGACGACCTCGTGTCGTACAACCAGCTGACACCATCTGATTGTCTCAGAAGCAACATTCCCCGTCAGCAAGTTTCTAAGAAACCCTAAAACGATCTGCTAATATTTCAATCTAGCTTTCCGTTTACTCGTTTCTAACAGTAGAAGATATCCTGGATAATTTCATCTTTGTTCGGACGGTCCTAACACATAACTAAACTTTATTTCATGTAGGAGAGTATCATGAACAGATCATCGAAAACTCAGCAACCCAAACCTTATACTGGTAAAGTTCTTGCTGTCTCTGTTCTCATACTATCCTACTTGTTTGCTACAATTGTTCCATCGACGGCGGAACCCATTACGTCAATGAAACCACCGAAGGCGAAAGTTTTTGTAAGAGTCGACAACGTCGGCGGCTTTCTTCCCCTGGAATACATTTACACGCAGACACCGTCAACCCTGTTAGTGGACACAAAACTTTACCGTCCAGGCGCTGTTGTCATGATCTATCCTGGACCTGCTTTACTCCCAATTGAAGAGCGAACAGTTTCATCTACCAGCGCCGCTTCGAGAGCTCGTTCGGTCTACTCAGCGCTGATAACACCAAAAGGAGGGTGGGGAACCCCAGGTGTCGCTGATGCCCCTTCTGCAGTAGTCAGTGTAACTGTAGATGGGAAAACACGCACCGCCACTATAGCATCATTCGGGTTCACCACCGTTGGTAATGGCCTCTCAACAGCGCAGGCAGCGGCTCGAAAAAAACTTCACACGGCGATAAACAACATTGATGGGCTGAAAGGTACGTCACGTATGTTCAAACCGGTAAACCTCGAAGCATGGGTGTTCGAAGATGGTGGCTGGTACGAACCTGGTTCCGGCGCTGAAGATGTTTCTGTGGAACCGCTACCGTGGCCATCAACTGTTTCAGCAACTGACGGCTGTAACCCGTTTCCCCCTCGGCTGCTTCCTGCGGACGCTAACCAGATTTCTCGTTTCTCTGCTGACGAGCGGGTGTTCCGTGCGGTTTTCCGCCCGGTCCTCCCAGGTGAACGGGTTTGTAAAAGAGCCAGTTGAATCCATCTGTAGCTGAACATACAGATCAGAGTTGAGCGAAGCCTCCAGAGTTTCGGAAAAACCATGCTGCTCGGAGAAGCCAATTCAAAGACTCTTTCAACTCTAGGATAGGTAGTACAAGTGGCACCTCATCATTGGTGTACATATCCTCGTTCGTCAAACCCATTGTCTCTGCCATAACAACACGTGAAATCTCGTGGCGTGTGAGAAGCACTGGCGTTTTCGTGCCAATTACTCGAAGTTCGCTACGGAACCCTGCCGCGAAACTCTCGTCATGATAGCGAACTTCCACGATACGGCCTAAGCTCTCTTCGATAGCACAACCCCAATTCATTGCCGTTAGTTCACTGACAACTTCACCGTCGTTACTGACGGACATCTCCGTCACGTCACAACCCAACTCGATAAGCAGGTCACTCAACACTCCCCAACCTACCCAACTAGCATGGAACTCACTGAATTCAGGGTCCTCAGGCGCAAGTGCATAGAGGTCCATACCCATAGCCTGCACCTCCTAGAACCTAAACAGAACAAATTCGTAATTTTGAACTGTCCGAGTTGTCATGCTTCCCGCACACCGGTACGAAACGAACGCATGTTCCCGGGGTTTGTTCAGTGTTACGATCTAACAACAACCGCTTCTCTTTCAACTCTGTCATACAAAATATATGAAATCTTACGTTTTGGCTTTCGCTTTTCGAAGAAGTCTGTATATCCTGTCGTCATGGCAATCACCAGTTACATTACCTTATATCTCAACCACGAAGAATCTATGAAGGCGGTAATCCATACGTTCAGCATTGACAAACGGTCGTATGAAATCGACCTTTGTGATAACCACCTTGACTATTTCCAGGCTGCTTTGAGCGATTGCGTCAAGGCTGCACGGCGTAATAATCCGAGAGGAGGTCTTTCTACAGGTCGGGCGCGTAACAGGAACGTTCCCGCACCAACACCACCTGTATCTGCGATCAGGGAATGGGCTCGAAAGAACGGCATAGACGTGTCCACAAAAGAAGGATTCCCCAGTCACTCCTAGTAGCCTACGAAGCCTCTGGTTTGAATATCGCAGAAGTTGCAGTGTTAGAAGTGGGCGTGCCGAGCAATCTAACCCGGCCAACACGGTACGTAATGAACAAGTTGTCAATGTGAAAGCAACAACCTCCTCAGAGAAGCGTGTTGTGAACGCTAAGGGTATAACCGGTACTCCAACCGCTACGAACACCCGCAGTCGTGTACATGAATCCTAATCTGAGACCCCAGATAAGCTGACGCTCATGATCATTGACGTAAGATACGACCTTTTTCGGACATCTCGACTACCCTCTTTGAAACCCCTACGGAGCTGTCCCGCATCTGGGCGGCTCTGACACACACTGGTCACCTTTTCTCTTCTCGGCGTCGTGTGAAGCGGTCTTGAGCACGGACAGTGTAAAGCATGGAGATCTTGCAACCGGAGACGCTGTTCGCTCTCCCTAAACGGACAAAAGTTGTCCTCCATTGCGATCTCGACTCCTTTTTCGCTAGTGTTGAACAGGCAGCACGTCCAGAGCTTCATGGTAAACCAGTTGCCGTGTCCGCTGCACGAGGCCAGTCCGTTATCACCGCTGCTTCATACGAGGCGAAACGTTTCGGTGTCAAAGTCGGAGTGCCGTTACGGACCGCTCGTCAACTTTGCCCTGACCTTGTCTTCGTTCCCGCACGAATGGAGGCATACCAGCGTTGCGGTGCCTTTGTTCAAGATATTATACGTTCGACTGGTGCCCGGATCGAAACTCTTGGTCTAGACGAATGCTTCCTCATGTTGGATCATATTCTTGAAGAAAACCTTGGTAATCTCCCAGAAGGCCTTACCTCGCTCCCGGACGACCCTTATGAACGAGCACGCATTGTAGGAACATGGGTACGCGCCACAGTTTACGAACGCACAGGTCTTCGAATCTCTGTAGGTGGCGGGTCGAACAAAACTGTTGCAAAGTTAGCGACAGACTCTGGTAAACCCGATGGTCTCCTCATTCTGAAACCTTATGAAGAGCTTGCTTTTCTTCATACTCAACCTTTTGGACCCATCGCTGGTATAGGACCTCGTTCCATTGCTAAACTTCACAGTGCGGGATATACAACTTTAGGCGAGGTCAGTCAAATCAGCCAACAATCCCTTATTGCCCTGCTCGGGAAAAGGCAAGGCAAAGTCGTGCACGCTATCTCTCATAACATTTTCGATGAGGGAGTCACCCCGAACCCTAAACCTAAATCAACGTCAGCAACTCGTAGCTTCGGAGCAAACGGCCATAATGCTCTCCAAGCACTCGAAGATCTTCTTGGCGAAGTGCTTCAGCGCATCGCTCAATCCGGACGTTCTGCCCGCTGGGTAGGTGTCTTCGCTGCCGATCCTACAACTATCTATCAAGCGAAACATGATCTCGGTGCACCAACCGCAAATATAAAAGAACTCGCTGCCACCGCCCGAGCTCTCATGGCAAAAGTTCCATCTTCTTTTCATGCCAACATCGCAGGCGTCACACTAGACGGTCTTTCTGACAACGAGCAGCTAAGACTTGGTTTTGATATAGGATGGTTACGGGACCCAGATCTTGCCGCCCCAGTCGTTCATCGCCCTCATGACCCTGCTGAACAGCTTCAACGCTCTGCGTACAAAGGTTTGCTCGTGGAGCACCCTGATTTCGGTCCCGGTGTAGTCGAGTCACTTCAAACTCAAACATTGACAATTTGTTTCGCTGACCGCCGCCGAGTCCTAGAATTCTGGACGCCGCTTGATTACTGAACCGAACAGCACATTAGCGGTTTTCTACTGTTCAAGCAGGACTGTACCAGACCATGTTGATCCTCCTCCCACCAAGCGAAGGGAAACAATCAGGAGGTACAGTTCATTGGTACCCAAGTAGCGGACATTTTGGTGTTCAACTACAGGAACCGCGAGGAATTATCAACGCTCTTCTCACTGATGACAGAGTCCCCTTACCTGTAGGCGCACGTCGAACCATACCCTTCTCCCTTCCCGCGTTTCAGCGGTACAACGGTGTTGTATGGAAACATCTTGACCCGTCATCTTTCTCTGACGAAACACGGGACAGAGCTCGTTTGAGTGTCGTTGCCGTCTCTGCAGTAGGGGGCCTTTTCGCGTACGATGATCCAGTCCCGGAGTATAAACTAAAAGTAGGGGCTTCGTTTCAAGGTACAGGGTCCGTATCGAAGATTTGGCTACCTTTTCTAGGTAAAGTGATCCAAACGGAACTGCAGAGATCTGACCATGAAGGCCATCGCTATGTCATCGACCTTCTCGCTTTAGAACAAAGCGCAGCAATTACTAGGCCTGCTGGGTTACCCTGGCACAGAGTTGAGCTTTTCGGCCCGAACGGAGAGCGTTCCGGCCATAACGGAAAAGCTGCAAAAGGACGGCTTGCGCGAAGCCTCCTCGAAATTGATGATCCTGAGCAACTTCTAGTCGATCTACTCAAAGGGCGTCTTTCGAAAGACCTTGATGGTTGGATACCACGCCTTAGCGCATGAGGTAACTTTACTGCCAACGCTAAACTGATTTTATAGATGACCATAAGTTTGGTATTCGCCGGATGCCGCGTACGTCATCGCGCTCACAGTTGTTCTAATGTTCAATGATTTCATTTCCGGCGGATTTGTTCCACTTACTACGCTTGTCACCATTTTAGGCTGGCTCCTTGCTCTTGGGGCGGCCGTTACAACCGCCCCTCAAACAATTCGTATCTTCCGGACTCAGGAAACCGCTGGTGTTTCTGTTACTGCAGCAGCAGCTGGTGTTGCAACCATGACAGCATGGTCTTATTTTACTGCCGACATCGGAGATATCCCAGCACTTGCAAGCTCACTCGCACCTCTGCTCACTTGGGTAGGTACCCTCGTCGGCGTAGCATTTGTAAGACGTACCCCTATCGTCGTTTTCTACGGTGTTATCGCAGCAGGGGTGTCTTACTTCGTCTGCTTGGCAGGTTTCGCTCAACAGCTCGCAGTAGCAGGGTCAATATTCTGGACTCTCCCCCAGCTCCGTGTTGCACTCCGTGATACGAATCTCAGCGGAGTCAGCGTTCTCGCCTACGGACTCGTAGCCGCCGAGAACGTCGGCTGGGTACTTTACGCTGCTGGCACAGGTACTTGGGCATACGCAATAGCGCCGCTTGTCCAAGGCCCGGCTGCTGCTGTCATTGCCTACCGTACCGCACGGAGCAGACAGTATGGTAAATGTTTGACTACTCTGCAACGCACCGCTGGTAGGCATTCAGTAAGCGACGGCTCTTGTTGTTTACCTACCCCTACAGCAACAACCTCTGTCCGCTGAGTTGCTAACCATTGCTTCGACAATGAGCCTGATTCCTAGCTGTCTCCGCACATCGATTCTTCATATTCTGTTTGCTCGCCACATAACAAGATTTCACTGAGCAGAGTTTTGTAGCAGCACCTGAAGAACCTGCGGTACTTTTCAGTTTAGAACCTGAGTTGCTCGAAGAGTTTCAGATTACTTCTTTCGTTCTCCAAGATCTTCCGCCTGATTCTGAACCTGAATTCCTATTGGATCATCTAGGGATAACAAGCGAAGAGGATCATTCTATGCAATATCCACCCCTTGTAGAGATTTACCTTCTTCCTTATCTCTGTAAATTCACTTCTGAATTTTGGAGCATATCGAGCCTGAATCCTGACATCCCGTAGAAGATATCATTATCACTACCCATCACGAAATTGCTCACAATTACGGTAAGGAACATAGAATAATTGACGCGCTGAATCTTAGCTGAACCACATTCAGCTGCCAGCATCGTGGCTGTTCGAACTCATACAGGACCGTATCCCTAATGAGCAGCATCCGCGGTCGCCGAACAGGACCTAGTATCCTGATCGAACTTCTTGCTAACCTTACGCCATTTCTTCTTGGTTCTATTGTGGTAAGCGGATTTGGTTACGCTTTATCATACTTTACCAGCGTAGCGTGGTGGCTACCGCTTCTCATTCTTTATGTTACAGCTCCTTTGTCATTGTGGAGACCTTTCGAGACCATGATGATATCATTCCTCACCAATGTACATAAAGCTCAAGGTGCGGATCTAGCAAAGATAGTCGGCTCATTGAACAGGGCTAATCTTCGTCATGATTTCCCAATCAGGCGATGGATTCTCACCGTAGAAGAAGGTAATCACCTGAACGCGTCAACTTCTGGACGCCATGTCCTCACCCTTACCCGCACTGCACTCCAGCTCCCGGAACCGCTTCTTGACGCTGTCTTAGCACACGAACTAGCCCATCAAGCAGGAGGGGACACAATTATAAAAGCTTTTCGTTGGTGGTTCCTCATCCCAGTACAGTTGGTCACCAAAGTATTACGTTTCAGTGCATGGGGAGCTGTTGCCTTTAGTTTCCTAGGTATACTGCAAGTAGTTGTTGCGGCGGCGGTTACCGTTATACTTTATGGCCTTACCATACCAATCCTTGCTGTAGTTCCCCTCAATGCCTTCGTTGAGCGTCGCAACGAGTTGGCCGCAGATCGTTACGCGGCTAACGCAGGCTTTCGAGAGGAACTAGTAATGTTATTGAAGGGGTTTGAGCGGCCGCAGACTGTATCTACCTCTTTCTGGTCACGGGTTACCTCTACCCATCCTACGATACAAACGCGCCTCAACGCTCTCGAGGATAATTGACCGTTCTTATAATCTACTGCCCCCTTTTGGACCCTGCCATCCTTCGGGTTGAGCTTTTCACTGTCACTTGACGCACACCCAGGATGGATATGCTCACACTGGCTTGTGCGTGCAGTTTCTGAGAACCTTGTCACTGTCCATTTTGTGGATAAGTCTCTAGTCATGGTGCTGAACGCTAGCTCTGAACCGCTTCACATCGTACGTATTGGCCGGGCTATCTCTCTCGTTCTTGGTGAGAAAGCTGAGATTGTCTCGCAGTCAGGTGTTGTCACATCGAACCGGCACACCTTTCCACGTCCTACAGTGATCCGCCTTCTACGTTACGTTCACATCCCATGGCGTCAAGCCCCCCTCACCTTACGTAATCTTTCAATGCGGGACAGGGGTCTATGCCAATGGTGCAGAAACCGCCGTGGCGAAACTGTTGACCATGTTATCCCAACTTCTCGCGGAGGGGCAAATATCTGGGAGAACGTTGTTCTAGCTTGCCGATCTTGTAATAATCGTAAAGGTGATCGTCTACCTGAAGAAATTGGCTGGTCTTTACCTTTATCATTGTTCCAACCAACGAGACTAGAGTTGGTAAAATCCGATCCCCGTTACCTAGAACTTCTCACTAAGGTTTCTTAGAGATACATTTATATCAAAGTACCTGCAGTTATGAAAACAATTTGAGTTCCCATAACAAATGTATCTCGAACCTGAACGCCACAAGGTTTAGCATGAACTGCTTGATTCCAATATACGGAATATGCATCAATTTAGATACTTTTGCTCTACTGGCGAAGAGCCTGTCTTTTCCTGGACATCAGATACTACTGCTGTTTTTGCCGCAGAAGCATCTTCAGATACATTCAAACTTTCGCCTCGTAGGAAAGCTCGCAAGCGTCGATAACGGTCACCCCAGGATGATTCACGACCATGAGTTGACGGAGTGTAGTACGCACGGCCTTTTAGAATATCCGGAAGGTACTGCTGCTCAACCACCGCCCCAGGAAAATCATGGGGGAATTTATAAGACTCACCGTGAGCTAATCTTGCTGCTCCAGAGTAGTGCGCATCACGAAGGTGCTTCGGTACTTGTCCTATGTTTCCTGATTCGATGTCAGCCATGGCTGCTGTCAAAGAAGAAATCACAGCGTTTGATTTCGGAGCGAGCGCAAGATGTATCGTAGCTTGAGCGAGCGCAAGTCGTGCCTCTGGCATCCCCACAAGAGCAACAGTTTGAGCAGCAGCTACTGCTGTGTGTAAAGCAGTTGGATCAGCTAATCCGATGTCCTCACTAGCATGGACCACGAGTCGACGAGCGATGAACCGTGGATCTTCACCTGCAACTATCATGCGAGCAAGATAATGCAAAGCAGCGTCAACATCTGAACCCCGGATGGACTTTATGAAAGCACTAATTACATCATAATGTTGATCCCCATTACGGTCGTATCTTGCTCCGATACGCAAAACTGAAGCTTGTACTAATTCTGCAGTGACAAGATGAACTTGTTTACCGTTTCCTGTTCCGACCTCATGCAGCAAAGTTCCATTAGTCTCCCCTGACGCGGCTTCGGCTGAAGCTTCCAAAGCAGTCAGAGCTCTTCGAGCATCCCCATCAGCATAACGTAATATCAATGTCAACGCCTCTTCGTCGACCTCGATCGCACCATTCAAACCGTTGCTATCTTTGACGGCACGTTCGACCAGCTGGGTCAAAGCGTTGTCATCGAGCGGGTTCAAAGTAAGTAACAGACTCCTAGATAGGAGTGGTGAAATGACCGAAAAACTAGGATTCTCCGTCGTTGCAGCTATCAATGTAACCCAACCGTTCTCGACTGCCGGAAGAAGCGTATCCTGCTGCGCTTTAGAAAAACGATGCACTTCGTCAATGAACAGGATTGTCCCACGGCCATAGACATTGAGCTGTTCCCTAGCGGACTGTATCACCTTCCGGAGTTCTGCAACGCCGGCGCTTACCGCAGATAGCTCTTTGAACTCACGTCTTGTTACAGCTGCTGCAAGAGAGGCAAGAGTTGTTTTTCCAGTACCAGGAGGACCCCAAAGTATGACACTGCTCGCGTTCCCCTGGTTTGTAGGATCAAGAAGTCTCGCCAACGGTCGTCCAGGTCCGGTCAGATGGGATTGGCCGACTACGTCAGCGAGAGACTGAGGCCGCATCCTTGCAGCGAGAGGCATGGTTCGTTTTGGCCCTGGCTGGTTGAATATGTCTTCTTGCATATCTTTCATCGTGCCACTGTGAAGCTTACCTGCACGCCGCTACAGGAGATCAGTAATCTACCCGAAGTCCCTTTTCAGAAACATTCGGTTAGTGCAAGATGTCTGCCTAAAAGGCTCCGTAAAGGGTGCAGACCGGACATGAAGTCCGGTCTGCAGTGATGAATTACGTTCCATCTAACGATGTGAGGTTCCTCGCTCACATTCAGTTACCTGGCATTATGCTGGTAAACGGTTCTTACTACTTTATGCGCCATCTCACTTCAACAAAGTATAATATCGTCTTTTTGTATCAGGGTTTGCCAGCGGCCTGGTTTCAAACAGGCAGAGGTGGGGGTGGGGGTGTGAACCTAACCGACCAAGCTCTTACCATTCGATGCGAGCTGAGAACAAGAACTGGGAGCGTATAACCTGCGGTGAGAATCGTGCCTATTGTTGTAGCGTCCAATGAGCGGTTCCCGATTGCCAGACCGAAAATATTCGAAGCAACGATGAGCATCTGGCCCGCTGCACCGTATTGAACCAGACGAAGAGAGCCGTTCCTGTAGGGGGTCAAAAGTCTCATAGCTCCAACCAAAGCAACTGTTCCCAATGTTGCAGCTATAGATAATGAAAAACCTGATGCGAACCGTACGATAATGCTGCGGTCTGTGGAGCTTTCCAGCATTGCTGCAACGTCTCCTGATTCTATCGTTGATAACATCGAGGAAACAATTCCAGTCAAGGCAACTATTTGACCGATGGCCACGAGAACGAACAACCCACCTGAGGAAATTACAACTCTGCGGACCTGCTTAGGTGCGGAAAACCATCGCGAACGACCACTCTTCGGCACATGACTGAATCCTCCATTATCACTGGACAGTTTCCCATCCTCAGCCGCGGTGGAACTTTCATTGTTCTTTTTGTTCATGCTCAGGACCGTGCGAGTAATCACATAAGAGTCCCGACTCGGACATCTGTATCCTGACCTGCCGAGTTGAATCTGTACCAGGATTCAGGTTTTCCTCTGAAGTCGCATGCGGTCTACTTTTTAGCCTGAAATGCAATCAGCTTCCAGGCACCATTCCATGGTACTGTGAACTTCACTTTATCTTTCATGTTTTGCGTTCAGGACGTGCAACTCAGTTCAAGCTTGTCACTATCTTCGCCATGAGGCATGGTATCCGTTACAAAGTACATGACTACGCTCTGGCCATGGTTGTTTCTGCACCGAAGGTAGATATTGAACTCAACCACCCAGGGTATATTTTCTTTACCCTGATCAACTAGGAGAACTCTCAATGCCCACACACCCCTTCGCCTTGCACTTTGCGGCGATGTGCCGGTTCGAAGTTGCAGGCACGGGTCGAGCTGCTCAGCTCGCCCTTCTTTCACGTAACGGAAACGACGCCGTTGGTGCACTCGTATCCAACGATGCAATCCACCCAGATGCTGTCACCTACCTGCTTTCCAAGAAACTACCTGCGATTATCACAGCTGAGCTCATCGGCCATATGAAAACCTCTTCACAGATTGATCTGTTTCTTGAAAACGAACGGCGCGATACCGTAATCGCGAAAGCAGTGCTCCTTTTTGACGATGTACGAGCTTTGCGAGCCCTTCACAACGGAGGGAAGAAGACAAGGTCATCAATCGTTCAAGCAAGACACCTTTCTGCTAGTACACGTATCGAAGCTGCATGTAGTGGCCCCATTGACGTTGTCTCTGTGGCCTATCTTCTCGGGGACGTTGAAGATCAAACTGTCATGTCAGACGAAAACGCTTGGGATACTTTGCAAAAAGCAGAGATGCCAGCGAAACGTTCCTCAGAGCTGAGAAGCGCTCTGCAATGGATGTTCCATAAGCGTCCATCGTTGTTTTCAAAAGTCAATGTGAACAGCCATGATGCGGTACTTTCAGCTGCAGCCGGTTCAATTGACATTCCTGACGATTTTGTTCATGTTCTCGCTAACGTAGTGTTACAAGCAGCTAAGAACGGCAATCGCTGGCCTCTTCTAGCAGCTGTTGCAAACCCACGTTTCGAAGCCGAATCTTTTCGGTCGCATTTGAGTGGCGTGGACGATATCACTCGAGGTGGAGTTCTTGAACAGATTCATTGGCGGCAAGGAAGACCACAGATCACCGGTGCTCTAGCTAATGCTAGCGTAGACGTGTTACCTTGGTTGAAGAAAAGGGCTTTCTCTTCTGAGAACAGCCCTGCCAGACCCGCTGAACTCCTCGGGCTTGCTACCAATCCGCTTATGCGTGAAGCCCATCGACAGCTTGTTGGAGAGCTGATCGAAGCCAAGCACGCCTTCCCAGCCTTCGCTGCAGAGATTGACGGTACTCTCGTTTCTCTCGCTGCTGAGCACAACAAGTGCGATGCATCCTGCGGTGTCTACCCAATAGTTCAAGCTCAAAACAACGTCGAACAGCAGTACGTCTCAAACGACCATTGTGGCAGCATGAGCGAAGAACTTGTGCAGACTCTGATGGAAACATCTATCCGTAATGGCCAGTACTACGAAATCAGTGGGTTCTGTCTACGATCTGAAGAAAAACTTGGAGACAACCAGGAACGTTGGGACACCCTATGGGCTCTACTCGACCAGATCGACCCTTCAACATCGTACGGAGAGTGGATTGACATATCTGCAAAGTTGTAACACAGGGTAAAACCTGCTACATCTTACACTTCAAACGACTACGGGCCGGTTCCTCTTTTGAGGACCGGCCCGTTTCACATTATACAACCGCTTTACCTTGAATGTAACTCGGTTCACTTTGACGTTGAGAGTATCAAGCTGCAGCTCGAATTCGCTGAGCTACAAGAGCCCAACCATGAGCCGGGTGAGTTCGGGACAAACGGTCCAGCTCTGCGAGAATCTTCGTTGAACCAACTACTGTTATGAACTCGTCAAGCAGCGTGTTGAACTGTTCTGTGTTCACTTTCACGTGGTGAATTCTCGGTGAGCGAGGGTCACGCATGTAGCAGTGGTTAGCACCTAGTGGTACAAGACGGGATGGCTCACCGACTTCTACGTAGCCACCACCGGATGGGATGAGTTTGCGATTATTCTTCGATGTTGAAGCCATTTTCTCTTACCTCTCGTTTCAAGTCCGGATCTTCTCCGGAACTAGCCCCACCATCAGCGCCAGAGTACAGAGTCCACACGCCGAGACGATATTATATTCCTAAAACCTGAACGATTCTTGGTTGGTACACATACCGCGCTCATAGTTCTTCGTATAGCTTACTCACATATCTTTCAGAATAGGATCAACATGAGCATCACTTTCAATGTGAACCGCCCTCGTACGCAGATAGGCCACGCGGTCTCCTGCTACGCTTTCGGTTCCGAGAACAACTGGCGCGGGCCCGTCCTCGACAACCCCGTCGACGCAGTGACTGACCACGATCTAAGTCATATCGGCAACGACGAATGTGACACACCTGACGCGACCATCCACTGCTTTCCCGTCTATGACACTGACGCAGATCTATCGGTCAACATGTCAAACACTAATGCTGTACGCGTACTCGAACTTCTCGGGTTTGATAGCGAAGATGGTGTACCATACACCGGAACCTGCTCAACTGACGACTTCGAAGGTCGTGTAACGCTCGCACGAGCATTGACACCTTCAGATTCCGGAATTCCTGTCATGACAACGGTTCATGAGAACGGACCAACTGTTGTAGACTTTGGTCGCCGGCCAGGCTACCTACAAGATCGTCTGAACCAACTTTCAGACCTCGCAGCACTCGCCCGGACACACAACTCACCGATCTCCTGGGGCTAACCTAGGAGAATACCAGAACACCCTCGACCTTTATCGAGGGTGTTCTTTTATTCCCCAGGAAGTTGGCCAAATACACTTTCAGGTAACCGATGCACATGAAGTGAGTCTATGACAACTTGGATGGAGATTTGTGCTCTTCACTTTGTTGTTGGCACACTTTATAACATGATCTCTTCCACCGCAGAGTCCCTTGTTCCAGAATGTTTCAATGACATTTTACCTTACGTTGTAAATGTTGCCAAAAGAACACCGTATGAAACATATATTGGACGTAGTGGAAGAGGAAGGGTGAATTCAGGTTGGGGTAACCCTTATAAGCTGCGTTCCAACTCATTGAAAGCCCGTATTGAAGCAGTTACCGGATACTGGGATTTACTGCAAAGCGATTCGAACAAGCTGGCCCGGCTCCATGACATTGCTGGTTCTACGCTCGGTTGCTGGTGCGCACCTCAACTTTGCCACGGTCATGTGATAGCTGCCGCAGCGCAACACGGACACGAGAACCAAGCGTTGAGTCAATGGATGGAAGATCTTCACATAAAAGGGAAAACTCTGCCGTATCGACTTCTTGTAACAGGTTCCCGTGACTGGCAGGACGAAGAAACTATACGCAAAGCTCTCTTCCAGCAGTGGCATGCATGGGATAAACCATCTGATTCTGTGCTTGTCGTCGGAGGTGCCAACGGAGCAGATGCGATAGCTGCGCGACTTTGGCAACGTGCTGGTTTCGCCGTCGAAACGCATCAAGCTGACTGGGAGAACCTCGGAAAGCGAGCTGGGATGGTACGTAATGTAGCAATGATCTCTTCAGGTGTTGACGCAGCTCTAGCATTCCAAAGCGGTGAAACACGAGGTACTCGTCAATGCAGTGAAGCTGCGAAGAAGGCTGGAATCCCAATCAGTATCTTCACACCTATCAACGATTCAAACGTCTAAAAGCTCCTAACTTCAACAAACCCAACTCAAGATCTTCTTTACTGCATGCGTACGAAACGCTCAAACTCTCACCCCACTTTGACTCGCACCAATCCTTTCCAATTGATACTCCATCAAGAAGGTGCCCACGACATCTTGGTACTTTCTCGCACTGTTTTCAGCATGGGAAACTTTTGGTGGATACTTTATAGGATTGAACCGGCCGTGGAGCGTGAACACATATTGCGTAACCAACAGAAAGATGATGACCTTCACGAAAGTCTCTTACCAACACGTTCAAGTTCCCGAACTTCTAAAGGCTCAACCAGGCCCGGAATAGGAAAACAAGCAAATATTCATTCTAAGACAGAGGAGCTCGTAGAGTTCGAACTGCTTATCTCCCCTATTACTCGACATTTTGAGCGTCTGGACCGCAAAGAACGTTTAGGGAGAAAGCGAGCTGGTACAACTATTCTCATTGGGTCATTCCTTGGTCTCATCGTCGCGACTTCTTTCAACAACCTTTTCGCAGGTGTCGGATTCTTCGCGCTAGCTCTTTACGGTACATGCAGCATCTTGGGCGAAAACAGTTTCCGTAGTTGATCTAACTGAACCAATCGTAACAATCAGTCAGAGTCCACATTTGCATGTTCGACATTCTTTTAGGGTCCAAGAGGCTCAATACTTGCCGTTGTCCTGTATACAGCTCGGTTTTACTGCACAGCAAATGTCGCTTTGAAACCAGTCATATGTATATCATTATCCTTCGGGCAACCATTCTTCAACCCAGCCAGAAGAACTCCAGCAGTATCCGAAGGGAGCGAAACCGTATCCCCAGGGTTCATCCTCAAAGGTTGTTGTAGTATCTGGCTACCATCTTTAGCGTAACTAAGAGGTACTACCAGAGTTGCTACCTCCGTTGCATGTAATGTGACTGTTACTGTTGAGTGGGGCGCTGTGATTGAGCGGTAGGGATCGAACATAACCCGCGCATGTGGTCGACCCAACGATGCGCAAGGTGCTGACTGAAATAGCCTACCCCCTTCGCTGACCCAACTCTCCTTTTTGTTGTTTCGAGGGTCGAGAATTATAGTCATCGACTTCGGATCTGTTTCTGATATTGTCAACTGCACAGGAAGATAATTTGATATTACAGGTCGTTGTTTGCTCATTCCTTGAACATTTGCTATGTTGGGGAAATCTCGAATAATCACTTGAGCCCCATCGCGTGCATACGCAGATGCCAGTTTTCTATTCGGGTGCCCATCTATAGGGTTTACCCATAGATCATTTTCTGAACTTTCAGTGCGCCTCAGTTGAACCGTGTTCTGCATGAGTAACACTTCAAAGCCTGATTTGGCGAGTTGTATATGTGCTGGAACCATACCCTGTTCATAGCTTCCGGAAGCACCTGTGTAAAGAGCATATTTAGGCATCGCGCCAATGTTACGGGAAAGCCTATCCATTGATTCAATATAGTTTGGCCAATATGGGGAGTTATCCGGATCTTCTAAAATACCTCCCTCAGGGACTGCGCCAAGTTCACGTGACATCGTATCAGGGTCGCAGTAGCGATCTATGAGACTCTTTGAAAGGTTTGGGAACCAAGGGTTCAGTACATTCCTGATGAACCATCCAGTTGGGGAATCATCACCCTTCAAGCAATCCACAAGGAATACGTTCAAAGGATTGGTCGTTATAGGGTCATATCCGTCATCTACACAACGATTGAACTGTTTACATATCCAAGATTCATGATAGGAGGGGCTGTAGTCGTTGCGACCGTATGTTAGGATGAATGCATCAATACCGAGTTTACTTATTCTTTCAGGTGTCACCCAGTCCGCTACATCCATGCTCGAAGAAGCCGTTTTGGTAATTGGCACAACCTCGAATGCTAGATGACCTGTTTGGCGATTCAGTTCTTGTTCAAGCAACATAGCCCAGCGGCTGTTACTGTCTTCTGCGCCAGCGCCGAACACATATGAATCTCCCGCGACGGCAACTCGGATCACGTCGTCACTCAGTGGATACTTTACCTGTTGAGCTATCTCGGGTCCGTATCCGTACCGAAGGTTCAAAGAGAACTTGGTGAACATGTCTTCTCTACGCCACTCATCTACTGAAACTGAGGTTTCTATTGGGTCGAACCCAATGTCAAGGTCGGATACATTCCCTGTCTGATCAAATTCCCCCGTTGGGCTTGTGTACAAACGTGCAGCCTGCTCTTCTAGAGGTTTGGCGAGTCGTGACTCAGCCACGAAAGCTGATACTATCAGCAATGAAAAGCCGATCATGAGAGCTGTAACCATACGAAGACGGTACGACATCTGATTTATTGTTGTTGAAGAAGTGGCTCTGTCACGAAATGTGTGATTTTCTTCTTTTTCGTATCGAAACCGTTCTTGAGGGCAAAAGAATAACCCCGTCACTATACAGTGACGGGGTTCTAAAGGTGAGTTACACCCTAAGGTTTCTTTTTGTATTTATCAAGTATACCATAGACATGTTGGCAAGACCAAGGTTGCCAACCACGATCCTCGAAGAGGATTTTAGCTGCAGCAGCGTTGATTTTCGGATTGAATGCTTCTTTTGCGGTGACACCAAGACGTTGCATGGTTCCTCCGTCATTCAATTGAAACAACCCTCTGTCGACGGTTTTGTTTCGGTTGGCACGGTTTACCGCACCTGGATCCAGTCTTGATTCGCAGTACGCGATACGGACTGCGTCAGTGAAATGTTTCGGACCGAAAGCCTTGTGGATTTCCACTAAAGCGGTCGTCTGGTTCGCTGATAATCCAGAGTACATTTTGTCCGGAGCCTTCTTGAGCTTTAGAATCGTGACCGCTTCTCGGGCCAACGATACTCGCATCTTTTGATGCTCGATCTTCTCGAGTTTCTCTGTTGCTTTCGCAACTTCGATTTCTAGTGCCTCAGCGGACACAAGCCCGATTGGTGCGTTGAAGGGGCTCATAAAGCTGAAAAACGTCAATAGCGCGATCATGCTGATCGCACCTCGGCGTGTTTGATGAGTTCTGAACACGTATTTCCTAACGTCAGCGTCATTGGGACTTTCCCGATGACGAACCCTCGGGAACCTGAGTTCCCTGATCTCGAAAGTTCGAGATCGTTACAGAGCAATCAACATAGGTGGCTGCGAACTGTCGGGTGGGGAAGCTGTCATCGACAGCGTATGTGTCACAGCATATTGCTGCGTCACTTATCTACCATAATTGCGTACTACTTTAGGGCAATATCATCAAATCCGGGTACATTCTTGTAATCTATGGTGCTATACCAAGCTTAGAACGGGGAGAGCGCATCCACAGTTCAAATCATATTCTTTGTATTTTTCGTGCTCTGAGTATGCGACCTCGAGAAGACTCCGAACAATGACATCTATGACAACTGGAGTTGTAACTTACGACCGTTGCGATCGTTGCAACACCCCTCTCCCTAGGCAGCATAATATTCAGCAACCTGATTCGATCCAATACGATAATGCTTTGATTGTACGCCTGGAAGGTTCCTACGGCATGTTCGTAGATGATCTGTTCCGGGCCGAAGAACTCGATCAGCGCAACCTCCACCCACGCTACGATTCGCTATTATGTCATGAATGTGGACATGAGCTAGCCAAGTTTCTTGGCAAAGACCCGAGCAACTGGCATACACATAACCCCGACAGCGGCATGCATGCGGATCATTACAGGATTTGAGATTCAGGCAGTCTCATTGCTGAGACTTTATACATCTGCTATTGGGTACCCTGTTCTCTGTTAGCTACCCCTACCCTCCACAATCTAGTTACAGCACCAACTGTTGCTATTGACGGGAATCCCCGTCTCAACCACCCGTGCGAAAGTACGGCCGACTGACCCGAGGAGGTCTAATGAGCATCAAACTCTCTTCATCTGCGGGACTAACAGACATCGCAAACTGGTGTAATGCTGAAAGTGCGAAGGTTTCGGCAGCTGCCGCTTCAAACGTCCCACGGCTTGTTGTTTCCGGGCGGTTGTCGTCTGGTAAAGATGTGGTTGCTGCAGCTGTTATGGAACAACTCGGATATTGCAACTCTGTCCAAGTAAGTTTCGCTTCTGCGCTCCGCAAGGAGCTCGGAGAACTACTGGAAATTGCCCGACTAAATGACCTTGACGACACAGTTGTCAAGATTGCCGCACATGCAGCAGTGTCAAAAGACGATGCTGCAACCACTGCTAGCCTGTTACATCAAGCAACACGCCTAAACCCAACCGTTACCCCTTACACACGTACACGCGAAATGCGTCTAGCGTTACAAGCCTGGGGCACTGAGGTTCGCCGCCATCATGATGGTGAATACTGGGTCAAACGAGGCGCACTGGATGTGATTGACGCGTTATCAGACGGTAAAGCTGTTCACATCACTGACGCTCGTTTCATCAATGAGATTGAAGTCGCCAAAGCTCTCGGCTTCTGGGCTATCCGTCTCGAGGTGGACCCCGCAATACGTGCGAAACGACTTTTTGCACGTGACGGTCTGACAATTGACCCTATCTCGGAGAATCATCCGAGCGAAGTAGAACTCGAAAGCTTCAATGGTTTTGACCAAAGGGTATCCAACAATGGATCTCTGAACGAAACTGTCGCAGCAATCATCTCAGCAATGCAATGAACAAACACTCAACGACCCCTCTCAACAGAGGGGTCGTTTTCCATTCTCGGAGCTCGTTGAATTTGACTTCATTTCTCGTATGTTTGTAACGCGCTATAAGATGGCACCGGGCGTGTGGCTCTCATCCTGAGGTGCTCACCGTATCGGTTATGACCAGTTTCTTATCTACCTCGCTATCCGATGCCACAGGAGCCGCTCCAGCCGCATTCGGAGATCCTTCAATTCGTACACGCCTCCTTCGATCTCGTATTGTGGTCCTTGGGACACAAGTTGATGACGAAGTTGCCAACAGCCTAGTTGGCGAGATGCTTTTACTTGCTGCAGACGACCCTTCCAAGGATATCACCTTGTTCATCAACAGCCCCGGAGGTTCCGTCTCCGCCGGAATGGCTATCTACGACACCATGCAGTTTGTTCCTTGTGATATTCGTACCGTTTCCATGGGTTTGTCAGCGTCAATGGGTCAGTTTCTTCTTTGCGCAGGAGCACCAGGGAAACGTTTTGCTCTCCCACATTCCCGGATCATGATGCACCAACCTTTGGGAGGTATCGGAGGCAGCGCAAGCGATGTTCGTATTCAAGCAGAGCAGATGACTTTCACGAAGAACATGCTCGCAGAACTCATCGCAACCCATACTGGACAACCGCTTGACCGTATTGTCGCTGACAGTGACCGTGACCGTTGGTTCAGTGCAGCCGAAGCTGCCGAGTATGGCCTGGTCGACAAAGTGATCACAACAGCTAAAGAATTGGAGAACATCCGATAATGTCTCACAACCCTTATTCTACGGCATCAAATATGCCTGCTCAAATTCCTCACCCACAGGCGAACGGCCGATATATCTTACCTGAATTTCATGAGAAGACACCGGGTGGGTTCAAGACCCACAACCCATATACAAAACTTTTTGAAGAGCGTATCATCTTCCTTGGTGCCCCTATTGACGACGCTTCCGCTGATGACGTCATGGCCCAACTCCTCTGCCTAGAAGCTTTGGACGCGGATCGGGACATTTTCATCTATATCAACAGTCCGGGTGGGTCGTACACCGCGATGACTGCCATCTATGACACGATGCAGTACGTGAAACCGGCGATTTCTACGGTATGCCTCGGTCAAGCTGCCTCAGCGGCAGCTATCATCCTTGCAGCAGGAACGAAAGGTCGCAGGTTCATGCTCCCTAACTCACGGGTTCTCATCCATCAGCCTTACGCTGAGGGTCGCGGGCAAGGTTCGGATATCGAGATCCAGGCGAACGAATTACTGCGTATGCGTACCAGCATGGAACAGGTTCTAGCCCATCACACAGGAAAGGATGTCAAACAAATTCAGTCTGACATCGAACGTGACAAGATTCTAACTGCCGAAGATGCCGTCGCTTACGGGATCGTCGACCAAGTAATTGCTTCCCGAAAAGGCTGACGCAGAACTTTTTAGCGAAGACCCAACCTAGCCTAGGTGAGGGTCTTCGCCTTTTCCTGGCATCCCTCCCCACGAAGATCCCTGTATCTCTCGTTATCCTCTGAAGTTCACCGTCGGTGTTAGTCATGATATCCTACAATTTTTGCAAAGAGAAGAATTTGATGGTTCAGAGTTGTTTATAACGGTGTAAAACAACGTTTTCAGCCAAGAAAATGACGTTTCGTAGGTTGGCTCTGCATGCTCCGGGGGCTAGGACTGGTAACAATATCTCTCATGACCGACCCCATCTTTCAGATTACCAGTATCGACACCTATGACGCTTACCTAGCCGCTGTGGATACTGCTCAACAGGCAGCAGATTCCTACTACCATGGTGACGGGTCCACGCTCGACGACGCAACATATGACGCTCTTTTACGAGGAATCGCATCTGTTGAAGCTGCTCACCCTGACTGGGTTGTCAGCCATGACATCTTTACCGCAGTTGCAGCGGGTACAACCGCCAAAGCAGATGTTCCCCATGCAGCCCCCATGCTTTCCCTTGACAACGTCTTCTCATCTATCGAACTTGCCGAATGGTGCGCAAACCGGTCCCGTGTATCGGCTGGGACAATCAGCGGTTACACCGTTGAACCAAAGTTCGATGGCCTGTCACTCGCTGTAACATATCAGAATGGGCGTCTCGTACGCCTAGCAACCCGTGGAAACGGAAACGCTGGCGAAGATGTCACATACGCCGCCGGGCGTCTACAGAACCTCCCTATGACTCTCCCTGAGGAGATCAGTCTTGAAGTGAGAGGGGAAGTTCTCTTTACTCGCGTTGGATACAACGAAGCAAACATAGCACGAATCGCTTCCGGGAAGAACCCTTATGTGAATGCCAGAAATGCTGCTGCCGGAGCTCTGCGAGCAGAAACTCTAGAGTACCCAGTAAGCCTTGTGTTTTTCGCACACGGTCAGGTAGGTCTTGACGTTAGATCCCAAAGTGAAGCTTTTGCTAAACTTGCGGCTCTCGGAATTCCTGTTGGTGCTTCTGAGCTCCCAGCGGTTCAAGCCTCTGACAGCGCCGAAGTAATCTCTGCTGTCGAAGCGATTCTCGCAGCACGACCTACTCTACTCTTTGAGATCGATGGTGCGGTCGTGAAGGTTGACAGTACGTCCGAGCAAACCAATCTCGGATTCTCATCCCGAGCCCCGCGATGGGGTATCGCCGTGAAGTTCCCTGCTGAAGAAGTGTACGGAACCGTTTCCGCTATTGAAGTTCAAGTTGGCCGGCTCGGAACTATCACCCCTGTTGCAAAACTCCACCCTCCTGTCTTCGTTGGCGGTACGAACGTCTCCTCGATCACACTACATAACTTTGATGATCTTGCTAAAAGAGATGTTCGTATAGGTGATACTGTTGTCGTCCGTCGCGCTGGCGACGTCATCCCTGAGATTGCGGCTGTTCGTCTGGAGAACCGCCCAGCCGAACGTGAGCCATATACCCCGCCTGCGGATTGCCCACGATGCGGCGCCGAGATCGACCGTAGCCAGGTTCGCTGGCGCTGTTCACGAGGACGTGCATGCGGCCTTGTCGAATCCCTCACCTATGCAACTGGCCGTGACCAACTAGATATCGAAGGCTGCGGAGAGAAAGTAGTGGCACAACTTGTCGCAGCTCAACTCGTAGAAGATGTTGCCGACCTTTTTTCATTGACACGTGAACAGCTAATCGGTCTTGATCGTTTTGGAGCTACTTCCGCTGATAAGCTGATCGCCCAGATCAACGCTGCAAAAACTCGCCCACTTTCCCGTGTGTTCACCGCTCTTGGTGTTCGTATGACCGGTCGTTCCATGTCTCGTCGTCTTGCACGCCACTTCCGAACCATGGATGCGCTACAGAAAGCTTCCATCGAAGAGCTGGCTGAGGTAGAAGGTGTCGGCCCTGAAAGAGCAATGTCAATCGCGATGGAGCTTTTGGAGATTGCACCAGTTATCTCCAAGCTTGAAGCTGCGGGCGTGAATCTCAATGAAAATGAATCTTCTGTCGCGCCAAGCGGGGATCTCCCACTTGCGGGTAAGTCAGTTGTTGTAACAGGAAATCTTGGTGCTCTTACTCGTACAGAGGCTCAAGAGGCAGTTGAATCGCTTGGAGGAAAGCCATCTGGTTCAGTATCGAAGAAGACCGATCTTGTGATCGTTGGTAATGCACCAGGAGCTTCGAAAGTTTCCAAAGCAGAAGAATTCTCGATTCCGACGATGGCAGGCGAAGAGTTTCTCGCTCTCCTCAAGTCGATCTAGTTTCTAACTACCAAAACTTATCCATTGCACCGTCATCTACGCATTTGCCCCTATGTTGCAGGGTGGTGTCTGCTTCTATTCAATAATCATTGTCTTGAGAGGTTGCACGCCTTGCTGCCGCGGTCACGGTGGTAGTTTACAGTTCATCATTACACCAAGGAGGATTTCATGTATCGTTGGACAGCTACAACACGTAACGGTAAGACTCGAGGCGAAGCGAAAACCGTAGAGGCTGCGAAAGAAGCTGCACGCAAAGTTTGCCAGAATGAATCAGGTGGAGGCATCATTACAGTTGATGACCTCGAGAGCGGAAATACCACTTTCATCACTGAATCTGTTCAAGGCAAATAATTTTCCGCATTGAAACTCAACACAAATAGGAATATTGTGCGAGAAGATCTGTACAGCCACTCCAAGTAGTTGATATTTACAAAGGCAGCGTTGTTGTAATACATATTCTACTATTGTATCACATCATGGTACACAGAACCGACATTACGTAACCCGACCAGTTATTGGTTGGGTTCATTTTTTTATCTCTTGTTGCGCTAGAAGTTTACGCTTTTTATGCTTTGTTTCCGGACAACCAGTGCGATCCTGGCACTATCTACCAAGTGAGCCGAAATCGTATAGGACTTATATGGAAATCTTTTCCTCGTTGGTTCCGTCTGCTCGTTGTATCTTCGGCAGGTTTCTCCCTTCTCCTCATAGGTCTCGTTCTTCTAGTTCTTCCCGGTCCCGGTATACCTGTACTTATCGCAGCTTTTCTTGTGCTCGGTCTTGAGTTCGCTTGGGCGGAACGGTTTCTTCATCGTCTGCGAAAACGTGCGCAATCGGTGCGCAACTTTTCAAATCGAACTCCAACGATGACAGAGTCATCCGGACATTTAGCGCCGAATTCGGATACCTTGCAGAGTGAAGCCAGCGACATACTCAACTGGTTCAAAAAAGTGCGCGCTGGGTCACGTTCTCACCCCGATTCCAATGAACCTAAGCCAATTATGGGAAGGGGTATCTCTCGAAAATACATTCTTATCTCCATATCGGTTCTTGTTATCGCTTTGTTCTTATCTTTGGTCACCTGGGAGCGCATGTTAGAAGGCGGGATGCTCGACAAGACCTTATCAGCTGAAATCTTAGCTGAGAGGAATGCAGCGAGTTTCCCGACACTAAACTCTGAGAACATGCCTGATACTGTGAAAGGCTCCGAAATGGAGTGGCTTCGTGAGAACTTGTTCATAAATATATCAAACTATAAACGTTACAATGTTGGACCTGACCTGAACCATACTCAAGGGCAAATTCCTCCCCTACCCCGAACCGATAAACGTATTCTTGTCGTCGGGGATTCATTTGTTCATGGGACAGGACTTGACGATATGGAATCACGGTGGGGAAACCAGCTTCAACTTTCTCTGAACAAGAACTACAAGGAGTGGTCTTGGCGTGTGGACTCTTACGGAAGAGATAATGGTTCCGTTATGGAATATCAGGAATGGTTGAACGATAAAACTTTGGAAAGATATAACCCTGACGCAATAGTCATCTCGTTATACGATAATGATGCGATTCCTTCTTTTCGCGAAACCCGCATTTGTGGTGTTGGCACCTGTAAAGCAGGAGTTGCGACCGCGCATCCTGCTTACAGAAATTGTATCGCTGGAAGGACAGGTCTATTCGGTAACGCAGTACGGGTGATATTACGACCAAAATTCAAACATGTCGCTAGTAAACTTCTTGAACGTTTTTGTGATTTAGAAAGAATCGCTAAAGATGAAGAACTGCCATCTTTTGAAGAACTGAAAGGAGGGCCAGGGGTAAACCCTTACTGGAGCGATTATGAAGATTCAGTCGAAGATCTTATCCAACAAGTTGAGGGCATTCCGCTCTTTGTCTACCCTATACGTAACCATGCTGGTGACAGCATATCGACTGCACTACTTGAACCCTTCACGAAGAGAGGGATCAAAGTTATCTCCAATGCTGAAACCCTTGAGTTCCTTGAAGAGAACTCGTCGAGAAACATGGATTTACATGCAAACCCAGCTGATTTTCACTCCGGACTACCAGTTACAAAACGCTACGCTGCTGATGTAGCAACCGAGATTGCGAAGTTTCTAAGAGTCTCAGATGGTTTTACAACACCTTTGAGCCCAACAGAACTGATTACAAACTATTTACCTAACTCACTGGTATTGGACCGAAAAGACTCGAACTTCTACATAATTGAATATAAGCGAGGTACTGGTTCACCGGTTACTATGGAGACCGCCGGTATGGATTTACCGCCCCAGTATACGCCTTGCGCACTCATAGGGAAACCTTACGTGTTACTTTATCTAAAATCCGATGTCAAGGTCGGTGAACGTTTTCAAATTGTAGCTGAGGATTTTGAGTCTGATCTAGAGTTCCGCATCCTCAGTTATGACCAAAATGGCTTCAAAACAGTAGGTTCACCGGAAAAGTTGAGCGCAGGCACGCAGCACAAATTTGAACCAGGTGTATCAGGCACAGGAGTGCTGATCTCCGAACGCAGAGCGCAGAATTGCTCGTTAGATAACAAGATCGATATGGCAAGCTTCAAAATGGTCTTATCTTCAGTTCGCTAAACCCTATCAAGGTCAGAGTTTCTCATAGTTTGAACACGCTATGTCTACCTCCCAGGTACCCTCATATTCTCCTAGCACACAATCCTGCCATCTTCTGAGCACTATCTAAATATGCCTATACTGTCAACCGTTCGCGTGGCGTCGGCTGACGACCCCCTGATGGAGTGCCTGATGGCATTGACCTTGTGGCAAACACGGCGTAATTGACACAATTGCAATGACGAGCACTTTCAGTACAGAGAGTTAGGGAAGGATAAACATGGTAAAGCAGGCAATCAAGAAGCCATCGAAGAAGCGTAAGATCAACTGGGGTCAGGTTTTCTTCGTTGGCGGGCTCACGCTCGCTATGAGCGCCATTATTGGTGCTGCAGTCATTTCCAACGCTATTGAAGACCGCTGGGTCAACGACGTCAAAGTTTTCAAGTATAAAAGCCGGACCCATCTTGGTGAACCAGTAAAGTACAAAGAGACCCCTCCTGTAGGTGGGGAACATGCACCCGCTTGGCAAAACTGTGGCTTTTATCCTGAACCTGTACCTAATGAGGCAGCAGTGCATTCGCTTGAACATGGAGCTGTATGGCTCACCTATCGTCCAGGTTTACCAGCTGAAGACATCGAAACACTCCGCGCTTACACCTACCGAAGTGGGTATGTTCTCGTCAGCCCTGTAGTTGGCCAGAAAGCTGACGTCATAGCGACCGCATGGAATCACCAAATCACACTCGACAGTGCAGATGATGAACGGTTGGACAAATTCGTAGTCAAGTTCCTTCAAGGGCCACAGACCCCAGAACCTGGTGCAGCTTGCAGCAGCGGAATCGGCGTCCCTCAGTAATAGGGCCACCTCTACACTCCCGGCGTAGATGGACCTATACTTGGAAACCTGAAAACCTTTCAGGTAACCACGAGGAGATCATTTCCCGCTACTATAACATTCAAACCTTTTGCACTATATGTCAATCTAAGTTTTACTGATTGCTAATACAGAACTATAAGATAAGAAGAATTGAAATGCGAACAATTTATATATGAGAGATTCAAAGGAGGTATGATGATTGAGATGACTCAAACGACGAAACGTGTTTTTGTGGCGATTGTAGTTGCGTTGACCATTAGCATAGCAGGTTCCGTCATTGGAATAACTATCGGTCACGATCGCACCGATATCTCCCCCTCTGCCCAATTCAATCAGGCGATGATGAACCACCACTCACAAGCGGTATCTATGGCAATGACCATTGTTCAACGTGGTGAAAACGCTGATCTTGTTACTGCCGCTCGTGACATCGTACTGACACAGCAGACACAAATAGGTGCCATGGGAGCTCATTTAGATATAATTGGAGCTTCCAGGGTAGGTGATGGTCATAAAATGCCAGGGATGGCAACCAGCCAAGAGGTTGCAGCGCTCCAGACTCTGCCGGTAGGAGACGCGGAACGAGAAATGGTAAGACTTATGATTCTTCACCACATCGGAGGTGTTGAAATGGCCGAACAGGCATTGATGAAAGATCTCAACACTGAAACTCGTAGACTTGCTCTAGCTATCGCTAACTCACAGAAGTCAGAGCTCGAGCTTCTCCAACAGCTTCAAACTATCCTTCGCTAAAATTTTGCTACACCTACCTAACACTCCGAGTAGGTGCCATCTAGTCCTGAACCTCGTATGCAGAATGCTTTGATCCGCAACAAATTATAACATTTTTGGTTGACACACCCTTCCGTCTCGGAACGGTTACTGTCCAAACCTGTGCGATGCGCCCAGTACGAGCATCCGGAGATGTCCCGTTAGTATGCTACCGTCAATCTATGCATTAGCCCTTTATCATAACGTTGATCTTTTACCTCTTGCATAATAGGCTTCTCTAGAAGGTTTCACGTCAACAGGGAATACCCATACAAAGAGCAACGGCGGACCCCAATGAAGGGCCCGCCGTTGTAGTTCGATCGTGAGCGAGAAGCTCATCGAATATGATGACCATGATCACATGCTGCGTGCAGCGGTGACAAGCTCACTTAGAGTTCCGGTCCAACCTTCGTAGAGGACAAGCGCAGCTTCCCAGCTTTTCTTGTCTTCGCCTAAGGTCATGCCAAGATATGACATTGATGCTGCCATCAGGCGGCCATGTCGTAACGAACCCCAACCTCCCGCCGGAGCGATGAGATCTATAAGTTCGACAGCCCAGTCTGAGCGCTGAATTTCCTTGTCATGCTGGAGATACTCAGCGAACAACTGGCGGTTCTCGTCAATTATAGGACGTATCTTCTCAATTGGTTTGGAAGCAGACCAGCTTTTCACTGCGCTATGATTGTTTCCAGCTATGAGAATTTTTACGCACTCGTTTACGAGATCATCCGGTAAAGTATCGAATGTGATCAGTACAGCTGCGATTCGTTGCTCGAAAGGTTTTCCTTGCGCGCGTTCGAAAAGCGTTCGAAGGTTTACGAGTTCTGGTAAAGAATTTACCGTTTCTAGCAGCTCGTCTGGGACCGCTGCGAGAAAAGAATCTGCAGAGACTTCCAGTTTCGATGCTAGCTGTTCAACAGTTGAACGACCTAAACTGAAGTCCTTTGAACGAGCAGCGACAAGCGTTAGCATGTCAATAGTTCTTTCCAGACCTAGCCCGGGTGACGCTTCATCAATCCATTGGAGCGTTCCACGTACACCTGAGTATTCTAAACCAACTGTTACGAGATAGTCGATGTCTTCGACAAGCTCAGCGACTGTGTGCGGTTCAGGGTGGCGGAGAAGCGCTTTTGCTTTCGTTGAACGTTCCGTGCAAACATCTAGAAGATATTTGATGGCGTCGTCTTCGAAGCTGTTACCTGATGGTTCGAAAAGCTTCGCTGTTCGTCCGTGAGTTACAAAGACTTCAGCGTACTCTTTCGAGATGTAACGTCGTCGTGAGCTTATCTCGTCGAGTAATGTTACATCTATCTCAGCAAGTTTTGTAACGTCGTCGTCAAACAAAGTTACTAGCTGTGAACGGAAAGACTCGTCGCAGATGGTCATGAGTCGACGCAATGTTGACGTATCAACGGAACCCAGCTGCCTGACATGACGACCTGAAATATCTTTCAGTTCGAAGTCTGTATCTTCGACAAGTGAAAGAAAAACAGTTGGGTCTATGCTTAGCATTCTGCTCAGTAGCTGCGAGAACGTGTAATCGTCCATCAGCTTGCGCATTTCATGAAGTCGGGAGACGTCTGCTTGTTCTAGTAACCCTCTTGCGACTTTATCGTCGTTGAGGTTGCGAACAAGCGTTGGAGCTCCAGGTAAGTAGTCAAGGATTTCCTGCAATGTCATTGCACCGGCAGCTGCCCGAGTAAGATCCCAGTCATTCAACCGGGTACCTTCCTGGTAGTAGAAAAGCCTTGTTATTGGATGGGTGTTCGTGTTCTCAGCTAGAGCAACACGTACAGTTTTGCGTTTCTCTTTCGCTGCGATTCGGTCTATGAGTTCTGTATCCGTGATAACCGTAGCGACCGCTATTGCGGTTTGAGCCGGCAACGAGGACCAACGAGACCATACAAGCTCTGAAGAGGGAGCGGAGCGGAGTCGGTTGATTTCAACTGCTGACGCGAAGAGGATGTCCAACGCCGGGCCTTCAGCCTCAGAGATGAGACGTTCAGCGATGTTTCTAGCGACCGTCATGGTCGCCTCCTTTCGGTTCGGCGACTAAACCCCGAGGGGTGGTCGATGGGTGGGTGCCAGGGTACGGCAATATGTTTTTCACTATTAGCGCATTTAGACCCAGGTGAACACATAGCAGTCAACTCCCCTTTTCCTCAGACCTAAACAATTACACACGTATCTCAACAGGTTTTTGAAAGAATGCGTGCCATACAGAAAAATCCTAGCACCATTGTATACATGTTCAGACGGCTAGCAGCGCTCCCAGTCTCTTTGGCTGGTTTGCTGTTTGCTCACGAGTTCGCTTACCGTCTCGTCGCCCATAATGACGACCACCGTCATGCTCTTCTTGATGCGACCGGACACGGTTGGCTCGCTCTGACACCAACACTCTTCGCTTTGGTTCTACTTATTTCTTTCTTGCATTCGTGGAGGATCACCGCCGGGAAAGGAAAGACACCCTCTTTCCTGCAAATTCTCTCGCTTCAGAGCACTGCTTATGCTATTGTTGAAATCGGCGAGCGTCTCATCTCCGGTCACAGCCCATGGCCAGGATTTTCTCTTCTTGCTGCCGGAGTGGCAGTCCAGCTACCCGCAGCTCTTGCCGTGTGGGCTCTATTTCGTTTCATCATCATCCCAGCAGCATCAAAACTTCGTAGCCTGCTCCAAGGACCCAAGCTAGCGGAGAATGTCGAGTCCGTTATATGGACTCCGCTGTCTCACGTTCTACCTACCCGTTTCGTTCATGCTTATGCGGGGCGGGGACCACCTTCTTTCTGCTGAGTATCTCATCGCTCCGCTTGTAGCATCAAAAACTACGGCATGATGAGCAAGCTGCCACGATGCTGATTGTCAGCCGTGGGCGTCACCAACAAACCCATCAGGTAGAGAATACCTATAAATGATGTTTTTGTCGGTGGCGTTACAGGCGCCAAAATGAGGTAATAATATCAGCTTAGCCGCTTACTTTACCCAAAATTTCGGTATGCCACAGTTATAAACTCAGCTTTACCCGTCGCTAACTCAAGTCGCATCTCAGCGGCCGACGGCAAACCTACCCGGAGAACCGGGAGAAAGAAGTACCTATTATGTCTAACAATACTCATGCGATCGGTGCAAACGCACCCGCAAAGAACCACAGCAACACCATTTTCAAAAACGTCCTCAGAGGGGTTGTAGCGCTCTCCGTAGCGCTCGCAGGCCTTTTTGCGACAACAGCTCCAGCTTCTGCACACGCATCAACACAGATGTATGGTGAATCAGCTACAGCCGGAGGTTACGGCGCAGTCTTTATCCGTATTCCGCATGCTGCAGCAGGTCTGAACACTGTCAAAATCGAAGTTCAGATCCCAGAAGGTGTTACCTCAGTGAAACCACAGCGTGTAGCAGGTTGGTCAGAGTCAAATAAACTCGCTGCTGACGGCAAGACCGTAGCGTCAGTAATCTGGGATGGTGGGTCACTGCCTGATACCAGTTTCGCGGACTTTGGAATCTCGGTGAAGTTCCCTGCAACTCCAGGAGCTACCTTGTACTTCAAGACTCTTCAAACTCTCAGTGATGGCTCAACTGTTGCATGGATCGAAATTCCTGCTGCAGGAGTTGATGCTCACTCACTTGCAAAGCCAGCACCTGCACTAACACTCAAAGCAGCGGCACCTGCTCACGGCACCATGCCTGAAACAGGTACCAGCACAGGTCACATGCCAGAAGCAGGTACCAGCACAGGTCACATGCCAGAAGCAGTAACACCAGCTCATTCAGTAGTACGTTGGACTGGTGATGTAGCTGTAGTTCTCGGCAGTAAACTAGCCAAGGTTACAGCAGACGTATCATCAGTTCACGCTGGTAAAACAGCTGAGATCCGCCTTGTAACTGCTAACGGAATGGTCTCGTTGCTCAAGGGCAAGCTTGACACCCGTGGTGATCTTGTAAAGAGCATCGCAAAGACTCAGAAAGGGAAGATCACATGGTCGTTGAAGTCAGGCGACAAAGTTGAACTTCTAGTCTCAGGAAAGGTTGTTGCTGAAGCAACAATCTAATCTTTGAGTTATCAGGCCTAAAAGCCTCCCAATCAAGAGAGCAAATGTTTTGGTTGGGAGGCAGCCGGTCGGTTGACCATCTGGCATCAAAATGAGAAGTTTCACCGATGCCTTATGGTGAGCTGCCTGTCAACGCCCGAACTCAGGAGACAAACCCTATGACACAATCATTGTACATGCTAAATAAGGAACGTACCCTTGTTTCTCTTCCTAGTCAACGGTTCGCACCTGCAACCGTCTCCCTACCAACCCCACATCTCTCCGTACCTATTCTCCGTTACCTTCTCTGCGTTCGGTCCAAAGCTATCTCAGCTACACTGATCTCCATTATCTTTACTCTTCTAGGTGTTAGTTCTGCATCTGCTCATGCCGAACTCGTTTATTCAACCCCGGCCGCAGGATCTGTGATACAAAGCTCTGAGAGCTTTGAGCTGCGCTGGAA